>Ga0228711_1000472_pt1 | contig 49235 bp, 33 predicted proteins | sample MedpolnodulmetaG_2_FD_177996 | JGI IMG/M metagenome (GOLD analysis project Ga0228711, IMG submission 177996) | Root nodule microbial communities from Medicago polymorpha collected in Santa Monica, California, United States - brown nodules | ecosystem: Host-associated > Plants > Roots > Nodule...
TTATTATTATTATTTTATTTTTTTATTTTTATTTTTTTTAATTTTCATTTTCATTTTTATAAATTTAATAGGCTTTGCGGTTAGGATCAGTTTTTTGGTGTATGCTTACTACGTGTTACGATATTTAAAATTGTTGATAATTTGACTGATTCAGATGATAATTTTATCACTAGAAACTTAACTTAGTGTAATTTTGTTGGCCTCTTCGTTTCTCATATACTCCCTCCGGTCCTTAATATAAGAGAAGATTCTTTTTTTAGGTTCATTGAATAAATGATGTATTTAGTCTATATTGTAGTCCACATACATTAATTATTCAATGAACCTAAAAAAAGAGTATTCCCTTATATTTAGGACCTGAGGGAGTATTATATTACTTGAAGTTATTTATTTTGACTTTTTATTTGCAAAAATCACTACTTGATTACAACATTACTTTGTTTTCTCCCTTTGACTTTTCAAACATGTTTACTATTTTTAATTTGTTTATTTTAGTTGTTCTTTTAATACGAATGTAATCAAAGATAAAGGTTGAGAAAGAAGAACTTCGGAACACAACCTGATAATATTATTTGGTAAGAAAATAAATTTAATAGCTTAAATTGGTCTAATTTTTGCATTTTTTTTTTGTTTTTTGCAATCATTTTATAGCATAGTATTGAATGCATAATCAATATGATATTTATATTTGAAACTCTACAAAATCCGTGCATCGTACGGGTTAGAGTCTAGTTCTATGATAAACTACAGATAAAACTTTTTTTTTAGTAACTACAAATCTCTTATATTTATAAATGTTAACCGTGACGCAATATTAACCTTAGATTTAGCTTAATTTTTTTGCGTGACTTTACTATATTAACCCTATATTTAATTTTTGCAAAATGTCATCTCTAATTTTAACCTAATTTTTCCCTCCACACCTTTGCATTTAATGTTTATCTAAATCTCTTATTTCTAAATGTTAACCCGTGACGCAATATTAACCCTAAATTTAACCTAATTTTTTCGCGTGACTTTACTATATTAACCCTAGATTTAATTTATGCAAAATGTCATATCTTATTTCTAAATGTTAACCCGTGACACAATATTAACCCTAGATTTAACCTATTTTTTCACGTGACTTTGCTATATTAATCCTAGATTTAATTTATGCAAAATGTCATCTCTTATTTCTAAATGTTAACCCGTGACACAATATTAACCCTAGATTTAACCTAATTTTTTCGCGTGACTTTACTGTATTAACCCTAGATTTAATTTATGCAAAATGCCATCTCTAATTTTAACCTAATTTTTCCCTTTACACTTTTGCATTTAATGTTTATCTAAATTAAAATAAAATTATGTTCCTAATTATATGCTGTTTTTTTGGAAAGGAATAACCGTTAACCCGTCTCGCTATATTTAACCTAATCTCTTACTTATAAATGTTAACCCGTCTTGCTATACTTAACCTATTATGTTACGTTACGGTATCAAGGACGATGTCATGGAAAAATTATGTTTTGGTACAGTACCAAAGTCTATGCTTCTTAATATTATGAAATACTATATGACAATCATGACATTCATCTAAACTATTCTATTACTTATTACCATCAAATATTGCCTTCCATATGACCCGTGCGTTAGCACATGTTGATGGTCTAGTCAAACATAAATTTAGAAATTTTTGTTCAAACTAACCTAAACATTGCAAAGTGTAGTTTAGCTTAACCTATTTTCACCTCTGGTTGCTTCTAATCCAAATCCAAAAGAGACACCTTTCACACCTTTTCTTAATTTATTGAGTAAATTAACAATTGTCCTTGAGGGTCAAACATTTACACCTTTGAAATTTATAAATAAACAAAAACACCCTGATATTAGATGCCTTTAGACAACTTTTGAATGACTCCAACTTTTTAAATTTGTTTGTAAGTAATGTAATTTTGAGACTGATTTGTTGGTAAGGGATATAATTCATGGAAGTGAAATTAGATGCAACAATTAGTTGAAGGAGCATATTGTTTGACCTAATTTAAAATCGTTATTTTTTTTTTTGTCTATTCATAAATTCCAGGGGTAAATATGTGATTTAGACAATTTTTATTTATCCTCTCGTTAAAACCTTCTTTCCAAACACAAAACAAAAGCCTTCGATATCCCCCACTTCACCTCTCTTCTACAACCGCAAACACAAACCAAAATGAACTTCGAAAATTTCAAGAAAGCACTATCAGAATTCCAAACCCATTGCAACAACACAGTCCAGAATCTCACCACCAACCTTAACCTCCGTCCAAACCCTCCTCCGTGGGCCCGGATTGCCCAAACCGCCATCAAACCCATGTCAACGGAGGCAATCGAGAAGCGCCTCGAAGGCGTTCCTGTTTACGCCCTCAGCAACGCCACCGACGAGTTCCTATTGGTCTCCGGCGCTTCCACCGGAAAAAATCTCGGTCTGTTTTGCTTCAAAAAAGAGGATGCTGAAGCGTTGCTTCATCAAGTAACCACCATTGACCCTCTCATGCCAAATGGTTCAAAAGTTGTTCCTGTTGCTCTTAACAAGGTTTGTCACACTTTCTCGTTGTTATTCTGTTTTGATTGTGATTATTTGTTTATTTGATTTTTGATGTTTGAAACTTGTTTGTTACGTTTTGTAGGTGTTTCAACTTAAGGTTAACGGTGTTGCGTTTAGATTGATACCGGAGTTTGATCAAGTCAAGAATGCACTGCATGTGAGTGGTTCTGTTTTATGGATTACTTGTTTTTTTTTGTAATTCATTCATTTTACCCTTCTGATTTTGTTTGGTTGAAATAAGACCAATGGGATGAACTGTCAGTGTAAATTAGTTTTGCACCGACGTCTAATGAAAACTCAGCACACTGTCACATAAGTCTATTTTCAATTGCATCTTAAAATAACTGCAAAATACTATATTCTCATTGGATAAAACTAGCATGTGCTATTCTCATTGAACGTCATTGCAAAACTAGTTTACAACGAGAGTGCATGTTACATTTTCTCTGACTCAAATTTAACTTGGTAAAAGTAAACTCACATAACCAAACTAGAATTTCAAAGGACATTTTATATAGTGGCCTATCTTCCCATTCTTGCAATTTTGGTTCGGTATGAATGAAATATAGGATGCATAATATAGTATTTGTGTATCGCCCATGTTACTATTAAAATGCCAATGTGCAAACCCCCATTAAAAGTAAGCCTTATGCCCTTTAAGCTGAGTCTTAGTTGACAGTTCTTCAGCATGAAATCCGAAATCTGTATAGCAGTATTTAAATCCGATTTTGGTCTCAAACCCTTATTTGCAAACTGTAATCCAAAACAACACTTAATTTGCTACAGATTACAGAACCTGTAATTTGTCAATAACACTTGTGTAATAATATAGTAAAGACTTAACATTATGCATTAGCTCTAATTTCTAAGCCAAACCAAATTATTGAAATTCTTTAAGGCTTTGTTTGCGAGTTAGGAGAGAGAGGAAGAGAAATGAAGGAAATCTTTCACCTCATTCAGAAGAGTGTTTTTGGAAAGAATGAGAGAGTATGTATGACTAATATTTTCTTTGATATGAGAGTATTATAGAGAGATAAGAAAGATTTGAAAATTTATTCAAATATTGGGGAGTTTTGGTCATATGAAGTGAAAAAAGTCCCTCCATGCAAGGTGGGAGGGAGACTACTCTCCCTTCCACTTTCCTTTCCTCCTCTGCCTACCCCCCTTTACCCTTCCCCTCCGTACTCCCAAACATAGCCCTATGGTTTATATTTTTGTGTCAAAATTATCTTCAATATTAAACAAAACATGCCGCTATTACTCGTTAAAATACAATATATTTTTCAGAATGGAAGCAAAAAGGATTTGAACGTCGATCATTTAACTAAAGTTCCTTGGATACCATGGCAAAGAGCCAATCAATCTATGTACTTGGACTGTTGACTTTGATGACATAACAACATGAATTGTTCTATGGTATTCTTTGAATTTTGAATTTTGGGCTATTCAATGGTATTCTTTGAATTTTGATTGATTATGATGCCACCTTATGGTGGAAGAGGGTAAAAGAATTTCCTGTTTGAACGAGTTTCTTTTTAGTACTCTTTATGCAATTAATGATGGAAAATCTTTCTTTGGAGATAAAATTCGCTTGTGGATAAAAACTTCTTAGCAAGAAAGAATTTTGATTTGTTTTCATGAATACCCAGAATTAGAGTTTCACTGCTTTGGTATACTACTGAATGTACTTACATTTCTTTGGTGCAATTTTTAAAAATCCGTCGTTCATGCTTAACTTAGTTGGTGTAAGTTTTAAAATTTGCCTGTATCTACTTAGATTGTTGCTTGTCATTTGAGGTATACAACAATGATTGCCTATGCTTGTGCTTTGCAGGAGAGGGAAAAATCTGGCATTCCTTCTGGCGACTTTTTCGGTGTTCCAGTTTTCCAGGTTCTTCTTTCAAGATATTTCAGTCTGGATATGTCATTAACTATGTTTTAGGTCCTGTGTTCTAAGCAATCTAATGATATGTAATTTATGTTTTAAAAAAAATCACATGCTTATGTTCATTCTTTTGCTCAACATTTCTGATCCTGCCTCTGATGGGTTTCTTAAGAAATTCTTCTTTTAGGGACTAATAAGACATATTGCACCGAGATTTTATAGTACTGAAAATTGTGAATTTGTGATTCATTTGTGCTGAGTTGATGAGATTCATTGGTGGAATGCTTGTGTACCATGTTTTCTTTCTTTCTTGTTAGTTGTTTCAGTGTCATGATGTAATTTTTGTATAAATGACATCCTGGATCTCTCTATCATTGCTTGCTAATGACCTAACACGTACTCATTCTCTGTCTTAAAGAAAAATGTTAAATTTTTAGTGTTTTATCCATGAAGCCCTGAATATAGACCATCTAAATTCTTGTAATTCACTGCTAGCTAGAAACTCTTGCCAGCAAACACCTTGAGTCCTGCCTCTCTTTCATTCCAAAAATTAGCCCCCCGTTTATGAATTCCTAAACCATGCATGATTCATTTCTTCTACCCGTAACTTTAAAACTGCAAACACCTGACACCTAATGCTTACCATCAATAGGCAAGTCCTCTATTTCAGTAGCTATTGAAAAAGCATGAGTTACATAGAGACCTCTAGTGAGTAGTGACCTAAAAAAACTCCTTCATCGTTAGATGTTTGAAGGTCTTTGATCTGCAAATGTACCATATGTTTAATGGATTTATGATATTTGTGTTATGAAGAAAAGAAATGGCTGGTACTATGAACTAGTTTTGCTCTAATGTCTAGCAAATGTACTAGGGACCATAATTTGTGATTGCATTTCATTTATTTTCTTGCTTGAATCCCTGAACTAGTGTTTTGAATTGCTACATTGGTGTGTTTCAGTCCAGAAGTCTGGTATTGAAGAGCCAGAGTAAGAGATATCGTCCACTTTTCTTCAGAAAGGTATAGTTAATGTGCCTGCATTGAGTTACCTGAGTTTCGGTAGTTATAAATGAAGCTAATTTTTTACGCTCCTCAAATTTTGAATATTTTACAGGAGGATTTGGAAAATTCACTTGAAAAGGCAGCTGGTCAGCTGAATAGAATAAAATCTGGTGACATCGAGGTACAGATTTCAATAGCCCCCCTCAATGTGTGACCTGTTCGTTTCAGTAGACTTACACGTGATCTATTTTTCAGGTTTCTGCTCTAGAGGATGTAATAAAGGAAATGAAGGTGAGTGTCATGTTACTAAAATGGAATTCAAGGGAATAGATTCATTCAACCACTATGTTGTTATTCCCTCTTTTTGGGGGGAGAGTTTTTTTTCCTTCTATATCTATTCTTTTTCCATGTAAGATTTTGAAAATGTAAACTAACAATAAAATAATTTTGCAGGAAAATTCTACGTCAAAATGGGATGATGTTATTTTTATACCTCCTGGATTTGATGTTTCAACGGACTCCAATGGGCAATAGTGCATGATGATCTATAGATGAAATTGGTCAGTCATGTCACCGTTTGTATTTCTACTTTCTAGTATTAGCTTTTCAGATTAAACTCATGGCACATGACAAACAATTATTTAGGTTTATTGAATATGACAAACTTCTGATTGCAAATGCATAGTCTTGAATACTAACTGCCATATGAAATGTTAATGGAGAGTTTGGATTTTTCATCTTCTTTGTTTTCACTATCAAATTGGCTCGAGTGGATTTGGCTGTAAAATCTCACATGGTTTTCTCTGACCTGCTTTATTTATTTGTTTATCACTAGTAAGCTTCGTTTGGTTACAAGAAGAAAATGAAGAGAAAGTGAATAGATTTTTGTTTTTGGATATTGTCCAGACAGAGGAAAAGCAGAATTAGAGTATCTCTATTATTTTCCTGTGTAATGGACCTTAGACTAGTAGATGGATTGAAAGGATTGAAATGGTCTCTTGAATATTTTCTTTCTATTTGAGAAGAGATTTTTTTTTGGAAATTGAGGAGAGAAAAATTAATGTAGGTCTCATCAAATTTATTTATTCTTTCATTTATACTCGCAAATAAACAAGAAGATAGTGTGATAAAAAAAAATGAGAAGCTATTTTTTTAGAGATTTTTAAAAAAATCTAAAGCTATTTCTGTTTTTTTACTATCATAAAAATCATTTTTTTTAAGATTTGAAACTCTTACACTTAAGTTCCTTGTATTTAGAAAAAAATGGATTTTGGAAAAGCTACTTGAAATAGATTTTCATTGAGTCTAAAAATTATTTTTTTAGCAAAATGGTTTTTTTTTTTTAAAATCTAAAACAAACACAACAAAAATGAAAAAAGTGATTTTTTTTATTAAAAAAATAGATTTTTTCTCAAGAAAATTCAAAACAAATGGGCCCAGTATCATCTCTGGGAATGGATTCTCTCAAGTAGGATTTTCTCCATTTTTCTCAAGATTTCTGCTCTCCCCCCTGCACTTTTTGCTCGCGGTCAACATGATTTCATGTTATACCCCTGCGTGAGTTAACTCACACCCTGGTTTTGTTTTCACATATTCAGAATGTAACTTGTGCAATTCCTTACCATTACTTCCATTTTTTCACACTGACTGCTATTCTCTCCTACACAATGGTTACTCTGCAATCTGCACTTGGTTTATCACTTTTTATTTTTAGTTTCTCTTTGATTACCATTATAATCACAAATTAGAAAATCAAATTTAAATAGTAACGTTAAAATATTCAAAAACATCAAGGCTCAGATCCAAAATTAAGTACAATTGAATCATCTTTTCCCCAAAACAAAGCTTCTTCACAATTGGTTTCGTCATGATTTTTGTGTGAATATGCGACTCACTCCCTTCCCACATGTGGCTTCTTCACGATTTTTGTGTGTGGCTTTTCTCACAGTAACCATAAAACAAAGCACAATATTCATGGATTAACAGTCTCATTTGTATTAAATTCAATATATTTCAATGTCATTATGTTAGTTTGAAGAAGCACCATTCAATCGTTATAAATCCAGAAGTCAATATTCATGGTTGTAAGTTGTAACTCATATGGCCAAAAGGATGAAGCGTGAGTTAAGTCACGCTGGGTTTATAACCTACATGAGTTAGTTCATGCAGTGTGACTTAAGTTACGCATGTGTAAAATTAAGTCGCGTTTGATTTACACATGCATTAGTTAACTAACGCATGTGTATTTTGGTCAGTTTGGCTGGGTGGAAGCGAAATGTGCTGGGGGAAGAGCATAAATCTTTTCTCAATTGTTTCATCTAAATTTCAGTTGGGAGAATCCATTCCCATAATCTTCTCAATTTATCTAGCCGTTTTGTTTTGTTTTTTACCCAGCTGAACACATTATTGAGTCTTAACTTATGAGATTAGATTGCAAACTACAAAGTTCAAAACCAATTGATATGACTCAAATGACCGATGAACTTCGGTAATCGATGAATTGAATTTACCTCTCGATTGAGCTTCGGAGTATGAATGTCCATTTTTTTTATGAGAAACATAGTATTAAGACAAAAAAATCTATTGCAAATTACCGTTACTTACTTTTTAGTGTATAGGATGGATGAAGTTGTTCTAAAATTTGTCCTACGCATCTTATTCCTACAAAAAAAAAAAAATTGAGTTGAAACACTCAACTACATTTCAGTAGGTAATTAGGCAAAATGTTGGTATTTTTTGTATAACCATAAGAATTATTGACCACTGTTTGACTATGATTAATCTCCTCTAGAAAATTTTGTTGGAGAAATTTTGTTGGGCAAACAATGTGTTATCTCCTCTTCACCAGATTTTTTTTCCATATGCAAAAAAGTCAGAGGTCAAATTCCCAACTACTTGATTAAGGTGTTTGAGTCTTTAATTATTCGAACCAACCACATAGTAGTAGACAAAATGTAAAATATGTTTTTAATGAGACTAAATTGGATTAATATTGATTTTAGGTTTACAAAATCGACTACACATAAATTTCATTATAAACCTTCACTGAGGTAGGTGATTCTCACCAATTTTACATGAAGTATGTCTTCTTCTTTTTTTATTCATTTTTATTCCGTCATTTGAACTAATTTCGATTTATCTTCCTATAAAATAATTTTTTAATTTTCAAGCTTATAATTTAAAGATTCTTTGTTTTTAGACCTCTGTAATGTTTAACCGTACAAAATAGATAATGTGACAGGAATAAATCGAAAGTACCTTTAATTATGTAAATTGATTACATGAATGTCTAAATGATAGGAGGAAAGTGCATTTAACCCATTTTTATATAACAAATATAATTACATCCAAAAATGTTGATTGAATCACATGTAAATATAGTTTGGAAATTTTGTTCCAACTATAAAAAAAAATAGTAAATCATCAATTAAGAAGAATCGGGGTTTAAACTTTTGACCATTTACTTAAAATAGCGAATATTAATGTGAATAGTGGTACAATTTTTAGTAACAGTATTTTAATTGGCCGACATGTAATACTCCCTCCGTCCCAAATTGTATGTCACTTTAGGAAAAAAAATTGTCCCAAATTGTATGTCACTTTACAATACCAATAAAAAATTAATGTTACTTTTTCTATTATATCTTTAACTATTTATTACTCTTTTTTCTTTCAATTCTTTTATTTATCTTTCACATATCATTTATTAAGGACAATTTTGTAAAACAACTCATAATATCTCTTTCCCACACAATATTAATTACATTTCTTAATACGTGTGAATTACTCAAAACGTCATACAATTTGGGACGGAGGGAATATGAAACTACGAACAAGACATTGATCATCTGTATAAATTACAATTTTCATTAGCACCTACTCTGATTTTTAAACACTTACCTTGTCTACCACCCAATTTTTGTTGTCCTTATAAATTACTACCAACCATTTTTCATTATAGACTATAGAGACCGTTAACTCAAAACTCAAATGCAGTAACAGTAGTTGCTTTGGTTCATGGATCACATGCATTAAGTTGAAACGATGGCTGAATTACTCCCTACATTCTAAGTATTTGGTAGTGTTCGTAACTTATTTTATTTTGGTTCCAAAACAATGAGTTTATTAGAAATTCAATATTTAATAATTGACATTTGTGTTTCAACAATACCCTTTGTACAAAAATCTTAAACCACCAAAGATATATATAGAATGGAGAGTAGTTTGTATGAAATGGAATATGATTCTTACTACATATCATCATGATACATCTATCATATTTAATTCCACAATTATTCTCATTAATTATTGTCACTACCCACTAATTGATGCCATATACCTACTTTAATTCTTTCACCAAAAGCATATGCCATAAAAGATTGTAAGAAAAAGTCTCATTATTGAGCTAAGGGGTTGAAGTCACACATTTTTTATGATCAATCTTCGCTTTTCATGAATGCTGTTATTGAAGAGGAATGAGTAGCTTTGATTAATTCTGTCAAAAGATAAAGTAGCTTTGATCAATTAATGTATCACTCTATATGTGACAATATATATCATCTGGCTAACTTATTTAGTTGCATCCAGTAATGTCACTTTCTATTAATTCTATACTCATTCATCTCGTTGTAAACTTTATTTATGGTCACTTGCTACACCAATGCTTCCATACATTTGGTTTCTCAAATTAAACACATCCTCATTTTATGCTACTTGTTTTCTTAACAAAAGAAAACATGTATAATGTTTGATAAAAAAAGAAAGCAGAAATAAGTGGAGGACATTAACTAAATTCACAAGCCATATAGATTATTATTCACATAAAATGATGTCCATTTTAGGTGCTGCTATACATTCTAACACTCATTAAAATTCTACTATTTAAATAAGGCATCATAATTTTAGTGACTTTTCAAAAATAATTAAAGGTTGGAGATTCTGCTAGCTGGTTGCCATACTTTGATTCCCACTTTACTATCTCCCCTCCATAACCAATAACTAGTCGGTGAAGGTTAATTAACATTTCATGTGTGTATATATGGCTGCACCTAATTAAATGGTGATTTATATAACAATCTGATTGATTGGTTTGACTCAAGTAGTAAATGAACTCTAATTTATAATGAATTATTCGGAAGAACAAATATTATTTCAAATAATATTTGGTAGACTTTACTTACCATATGTCAAATTATGATTAGTGTGATTCCTTTCCTCTAAGACACCTTAGAACTATATGTTTAAAACTATAAATATGGTGACTTGTACTATTACGTGGTTTATAAATGTCCACCATTTATCGAATAAAACTAATAGAGATGATAAATTAGTAACAAAAATATATAGTCATATATGTTGAAGAGTTTGATCATGACTCATGCGTATAAAAACAATTGATTGCAGAAAGAAAAAAAAACCTGTATTCAACATATTTCTCGACACGGGTTGATTTCTGTAGATAATTCATATTTATGACATATTATAGAATATACTATCCATACTGATAGATATGGACACCCTTATTCCAATGTTGAATTTGATTTGGAGGACTTCCTAATATTTGGACCATTTATCAGAAAGGAAATAATTCCCCAGCTGTTACAATTGTGACATTGAAGGTGGGAGCAGGCATGAGGTTATAGTTCATGCACCAGTAATTTATGTCATTAATAATGTGTCATCCAAGTAGATTTATTATATACTATATTTTAATTTTCATATGCACCGTTACTCGTGTGAGAAATTAATGCATATTGTATTTTTTCTATTTGCTTTTCAATCCACATCCAAATTTGTTGACTTGTTGTCAACATTGAAAAAGACAAACTAAATCTCAAAACTATGCAGCAACAACCGGAGACACAGCAGAAAGAGTTATCAGCATCATCGAAGTGGATAACCATGCCATATCTTTTTCTTGTCTTGTGACTGTACATTTCTAAATTTAACTCCCAAATTCAAAAATTGACAATGAAAATTTAATCGAGTCTTGGTGTTAGAAACCACATAATTAAAAAGTTAAAAGATTAGTCTCATAAGAGAAATAAACTTGAGAGCTTGATACAAAGAATTTTTTGAGAATTCATATTAAATTGTTTGATAGAAGATAGTAATTAACAACGGATACGGACAACGAACACGACATTGATCCATACATATCGACACCGATAAACTTTTGAAAAAATAACATAATTTAAATTACGAGTTTCGGTGTCGTGTCGGTGTCAGATACGAAACGTGTCAGACACCATGACACACCTTCAATTATAAGTGTGGGTACAACTGAGATAGTAAATTATTTTATATTCAATTTAGTTTCTCATAATCCATTTTGCACAATTCATTAAAAAAACTAACTCAATTCTACAAATCCATGTTTGTAAGTTGAATACTGTCTAGAGTTTATATAAGATTAACTATAACACTAACCTGTAGGTAAAGATTGTTTTAATTCAACCATACACAATCAACTTGAACTCTTTTCATAAATTTTATTTCTGGCCTTATCTATGCTAGCCAATGTGATTACATGAGTTTTCCTCAATAGAAGGGCAATTATTCAAATTTTGAACTATGCTACATGGCATCATCTTATAGGATCCTTAATTCATGATTGGTGGTCCTATGAAGTACCAGTAAAATACCATCTTGGCTTTGTTCTACTTCCATACCACATCCAGTTGGCATCCATTCACCAATTTTCTAAAGAATTTATTTTCCAAATCATACAAAGATGGGTCCACCTCTAATATATCAAAGCATGCTTTAAATTTTCTTAGTAATACCATTGTCACAAAAATACAATCATTACTCGTACTGGATATAGCACATAGTAGCGTACAAGGCCGAAAAACAAAACCCCAAAATCCATTAAAGTATAACCAATGCCCAAACAAAAGCTTCCAACTTTTAAAGCTTGCTAAGCTGGCACCAGCTTTTGGACCCTCCATCCCCAAGTTATTGCTCCATCACGAGTCCCACCTTCCTTCTACTACCATACCACAATCCCTTCCTCTATCTCTATCTCCTTCGAATGTTTCAAACGTATTAAAAAAAGTAGGGTTTAGTAGATGTGCATTATTGGTTAAAATAGTTTTATATATACATCTAACAAATCTAACAAAATATGCATCGCACTATTACGTGAGATAAAGTTTTACGCGGTCACAAAACAATTGAACACATCATGTAAATGTATGTTCAGTATTACGATGAATGTGTTAAAATTACAGTGACCTATCTATAAAATGTAGCTTTTAGACGATCACGATGGATCACTGTAGTTCTAACACACTCACCATAATACTAAATGTAGGCTAAAACAAAATAAATGCAAAAAAAGAAAAGAAAAAGAGAACCGATCTCAATTAAATCTGGTTCAACTAGCGTACCGTAAGATATAATTCGAATCAAACCAATTGAAAAACTTATCGGTTTTCTAGCTCAACCCGCTGGTTCGGTTTTTAAAACTTTAATTGATTTCCCTCCTCTCTTTCTCATCTATCTATATATATCCTTTATTCTAACACATTCCCTCATATCATAACAACCAAAACATCTCTCTCTCTCTCTCTCAGTTTCTGTGTGTCCAAAATGGCTTCTAATTCCACTCACAATGAGTTTCATGTATTTATGCTAATTGCCATAATGGTTAGCTCTATGGTGGCTACTTGTACTGGTAGTTTCTACCAAGACTTTGATCTAACATGGGGTGATAACCGTGCTAAGATATTCAATGGTGGTCAACTTCTATCACTTTCCCTTGACAAAGTCTCTGGCTCTGGCTTCAAATCAAAGAGAGAGTACCTATTTGGGAGAATTGATATGCAGCTTAAGCTTGTTGCTGGCAACTCTGCTGGCACTGTCACTGCTTACTACGTATGTTTTTCTCCTACTATAATCACTTTTATACACCATTTTCAATTATGGTACTCTTATCAATACCATTTCATCCATTATTATAACCTTGTTTTATCATATACATGCTTATCTATTACATATTTCTATAACAACATAAAATGAAGTCAAAATGTTTTCATATAAGTTTTTATAAACTGTTTTCATAAGCTACTTTTGAAGAGCTTATGAAAGTAGGTTATAAATTTGTTTCCACAATCTGTTTGATCTGTTTTTATAACCCTTGTTTTGACTTTATAAATCTATAATAGAGCTATACTCATTTAATTTGATAAATTTTTTATTTTCTATCTCATGCTTGCTAGTAACGTAATAGACTCTGTGTGTATGTTTTAGACTTTTAGCTAACTTTAGTATTGATTCTTCAAGGACATGATTTATGACATCTTCCAATAAGACCATTATTGACCTACTTTTACACATTAGACAACAACCTTTGTCAAATTAAACTGTGCATTCACGAGAAGTTGTACTATAGCAAACAAGAATTTCATTTTGTTGTCAACAACAATTGCTTTAATTATTCATTCCATGTTGCTATCATACATATGTTTATGTACATTAATCAACTTGGTCTTTTTTTTATAAATAAAACGGTGAATTAAATTCACTTTCTCGTGACAGGGGAATGTAGTTAGTGTTGACTTTTGTCCAAAACATTCATTTGAAACTTAAGCTTGTAGCATAATTTAATGAAGAAAATATAAAGGATGAAAAAAAAATTTAAAATATCTTGGAAATTGGAATAGACATAACTCAACTCTAATCCAATTTAGATTTTCAACACATACTCTTAAATCACACCCAAAAGAACGGAAGCGTGATTCAGGTGGCTTGATAATTGTGAGATCCAATGGTAGATGACTAACATATCGTAAATAGACTTTGATATCATCTTAAAATTAAAACATATGGTTTAAACTCATATTATATGCATGCACATAATTTCATGGACTTGTTAGTTACTAAAACAATCAAATAACAAATTCCCAAAGAAAAGTCCCTTTCCTTTTTGGTATAGCCATATCAATAATTTAGATTAATTTAAATTTTTTGTGGTACAGCTGTCATCCCAAGGGCCAACACATGATGAGATTGATTTTGAGTTCTTGGGAAACACAAGTGGTGACCCTTATATTCTTCACACAAACATCTTTACTCAAGGTAAAGGTAATAGAGAACAACAGTTCTACCTTTGGTTTGACCCCACTAGAAACTTCCACACTTACTCCATCATTTGGAAGCCCCAACACATCATGTAAGTCACTATATATGTTTCTACTTTCTAGTTAGTATTTATTTAGTTCCTTAAACATTAAGTAACTAATGTATCAATTGGATTTAACTGCAGATTCTTGGTTGATAACATGCCAATAAGGGTATTCAAGAATGTTGAATCTATTGGTGTTCCTTTTCCAAAGAACCAGCCAATGAGAATCTATTCCAGCCTGTGGAATGCTGATGATTGGGCCACAAGAGGTGGATTGGTGAAAACTGATTGGTCCAAAGCACCCTTTACAGCATACTACCGTAATTTCAAAGCCACTCAGTTCTCAACCAAGTCTTCTTTAAGTTCAAATTCTGATGCTGAATGGCAAATAAATGAGCTTGATGCTTATGGTAGAAGAAGATTGAGATGGGTTCAAAAGTATTTCATGATTTATAACTATTGTAATGATCTTAAGAGATTCCCACAAGGTGTTCCTGTTGAGTGTAGCCACTAGGCACTTTACAAGGTTCTAAGAGATCAACAAATATGTTACTTTTAAATATGTTACTATTTTATGGTCTTTGTAAAATATGTCTTAGATTCTGTTAATGACTTGCTCTCTTCTTGTTTCAAAAGTAAAATCTAGTACTTTATAGTTGTTAATGTACATTAAGGGGTCGTGTTCATATAATAAAGTTCTATTCAAGTTTATGTTGCTCTGTTGGTTAATTAAGATACTGAGGCTGCAAATTCATACTCTGCTCATTTATCAATACTATTAAATACTCTCGTCCCTGTAAGCACCATTTTATTAGATGTAAAGGGTGATTACATATAGGGATTGAGGGAGTAGTTCTATTGGAGTAAACACAAGTCACATTGGTTAAAAGTATCTAATAAACAAAATTTATAAAACTTACAAAATATTACTATGCTAAGGTGTTATTATTTTATAAATAAAAAAGTTTAAATGAATTGGATTCCGAGCATTTACCAAAGTCAACTAGGAAAATATGTAAGCTCAAAGAACACTTCTAAAGATGTTTACTATATATTACCTTTAAATGAAATGCTCACATCAACATTGCGATTCAATTCTAGGTCATTGTGAGATATGAGTTGAACCTTGTCAATTGGATCAACGTTAATTGACACCAAATTTGTTAACATGTTAGCAGGAACAGAAGACTAATTGATTTGATAAACTAGATAGTACAAGTTTTGTTGCTGGTTCAAAATGGATACACTTCAAATGGGTGGCCTCTATTGGTTACACTGGTTCAAGTTGTACATTGTATTCTCTTCCCAAACATGTCAACATTGATCACTAGATTTACCAATAAGATTGGTCCTGAGATAATTTACCACTCAAATGAGATGGTAATCACTAGATTTTGTAAGAACAAAACAGTCCACTAGGATATTGTTATCAATAAGTAGGACCACGGGCAGCGCAGCGCACATAATAAACATAGGAAAACAAGATCCGTGAGAGGTTCAAAAAACATGACAACCCTTCCAAAAGTCAACATCATTAGCTTGAATATGTCTCAGTAATAATGGTTTACTACTTCTAACAAAACGTGCTCATATAAATTTTATTATTTTATGATATAAATATAATGTGATGGAGTATATTCATTCATATTTTATATCGTAACGTTTATTTCTTCCACCAAAAATAGAAAGAATGTTTCTTTCCCGTGACCGTCGCATGGATTAAGACCAAACAGCGACTTGTGTTCGTTCTTGATTGAAACATGGAACAAGAGTGAACATCAATATCATTCCACTTATGCTAAAAAAATATCGTATGACAAAAAATGAATAAAATAAATAAATACAAAGATGTATGATGTCTTTTTACTGAAAGCCTACTTTATATTTAAGTAATACAGATGAGTTCATATAGCTTGACAGACTACGTGAATATACGAACATCATAAGTTTATTTATAGATTGTTCACATTTTGCCTTTAAGTCAACATTATAAGGATTTGGTCATTTAGCCAATTTTATTTTTTAAGAAATGTGGATAACCTTTGGCAACTTGATACAGTGATGAATAGGTATTAAATAATGGAAAATGTTACCAAATATCTTTCGACGTTGTTTAAGCATCCAAAAATAATAACTTTCATATTGAAAGTTGTGTGTTTATGATTTTAACATGTAACTTGTATTGACCACTTTTTGACTACGATTTGATAGTTTTATAATTTTTCATTGCCACATATTCAATTGCATTGTATAAATTGTGAGCACATAAATAGTTATTCGGTTACTATTAAATTAGAAGCATATTAGAGGTTTTTACACTAATTAGTATTTCAGCAACATATACTCCTCCATAGACACTCTGTATCACACTCATAATCAAACAAGGAAGTAAAATGTGCCAAAAAAACTTCATTGAACCCAACCAAACAAATAAAAATATACACGCTTTACTAAAATCACATTTATTCATTCATTCAATTTCTAACATTTATTTATCAAGAATTACAAGTTCAAAAACAACAAAACAAAAAACAAAATCCTAAATTTGTAGTAAACCAAAAAAATGTCTAAAAACACATTTACAAATTACTAGACTTATCAATTCAAAAAATCAGAGAATGACATTAAAAAATCCCAAAATACCATCCCCAAAATTAGAGAATTACTTTCTGTCACTATCCTTCAACATGGTGTAATAAACCATAAGAACGTGTAAAAACACATTTACAAATTAGACTTAACAATTCAAAAAATCAAAGAATGACAACAAAAAAAAATCCCAAAATATTATCCCAAAATCAAAGAATTACTTCCTGCCACTATCCTTCAACATGGTGTACTAAACCATAAGATCGTGTAAAAACACATTTACAAATTAGATTTAACAATTCAAAAAGTCAATGAATTGCAAATCCTTTCATCATCCCAATAGATATGGTCATATCAATCACGCAGCCACATGCAAGAATCAATGGTGCAAACTTTTCAAGTGTTTTAGGGTTGATCCATTCAAAATCATCTTCCAATTGTTCATATGAGTTTCTTGAAGAATTGGTACAATATAAAAAGTTAAAAAAAATAACATTGATTGATTAAGACAAAATGTTAAATAATTGATTGATAAAAGATAAAAAGCATATCTTTTATTCTTTGACATTGTACCAATTATCCTCAGATTCTTCTCTTGCATTCCAACAAAAAGAGTGCTTTGATTTTGATTTGGTTGAGATGTAATTGATGAACCACGTGAGGCTCAGTATCAACCTTGGTGTCTTCATCATCACTCACATTGTCTTCATTTTGCACCACAACCTCATCAACCTCATTGATGTGTTCATTTTGGTCTTCAATCTCATCAACCTTTTTAGGTTTTACTTTGGTCTCCTGAAGTTTCACCTTCCCCGTTTGATTTCTTTTCATATACCTTTTGCTTCTTGTTCTACTTTTGACGGTTCTGCGCTTTCTTTTGGTCTTCAATCTCCTCAACCTCTTCAGGTTTACTTTGGTCCCTTGAAGTTTCACCTTCCCCTTTTAGTTTCTTTTCATCTACATTTTGCTTCTTGTTCTACTTCGGTTGGTTCTGCTTTTTCTTCTGACTCTGCTTAACATTGTTGTTGTTTGAAGAAGAAGAAGAAGTCATTGTTGTTGTTTGTTCAATTTGTGGTTTCTTTTCCTCTGCTTTTGGTTTCTCTTTCTCTAGCTTCTACTTCTTTTGTGTTGGTTGTTAGTACGTGATTTCAATTCTTTTGTTGTTTGTTCCTTACCTTTGAAAATATTGATGAACTACACATGAGAGATGGATCCTCGGTTGATTTCACTTCTTTTGGCTTCTAACTCTGGCTCTCTGGCTTCTGATTCTGGCTCTCATTGTTGTTGTTTTCTTTGTCAATTTTGTTGTCTTTTAAGGACTTCTCAGCCATTATTGTTTATTATTTTGATGCAACTAATGAAAAAAAAAGGGGAGAAAGAGAGAGAGAGAGAGAGTGTGTGTGTGTGTGTGTGTGTGTGATAATTTTTCTAATGATGAATCAAAATTTGATTTTTTTTCCTTTCAAAACTAGGGTATAGTAGTGGTCGGGTTCAGGCTGATTCAGAACTTGGCAAGATGGATGAAACCAAGCCTCCAATTTTAAGACTCACTTCCGCCCACAAACTAATTCGGTTTGAGCGGGTCTCAAGTGAGGCAGGTGAGCGGGCAAACGAGTCGGTTAGTGTGGGTATGATGAGCCTCACAAAAATAACTTTGTCTGAATTTTTTTATAGAAAAAATGAAAAAGCTAACAAGGCCTAATTTTACAGAAAGAAAAAGAAAAAAGAAGAGTTTTTCTTGAATGAGTAACAATCTCTCCAACTACAATTTGCCTCCATCACATAAATCAGCTGTCTTCTTCGTACATTGAATGGATGTGTGAGAGAGAAAAAGTTTTTAATAAGTAGTCAATGATGAAAATCAGTAGGTAACTACTAGTTGCAAGCAAACATGTAGATAGGATGGTTGCAAGCAAACATGTAAATAGGATGGTGACAAGCATGTGGGGTGAAAATAGATCTGTATAGTTTAAAACTAACTGTCATCCGGACGGGTGTGGACATCAACAGATTTAGCTTTTCAGAACCGGAACCGACCGGGCTAATCCACTCATAACTGAGTTCAGCTTTTTTAGGATCCGAAAACCGTTTTAACCACCCACAAGTAGGGTTGAGCAGAAGATGATGACCCCCCCGAAACCCGACCAATCCGAGACAGATTCGGGTAATGTGGGCGGTTAATAACGGGTTTTGGGTCTTAAAACAACTAAATTCAGTTAAAAATTGGTTCATTTGGTCGGGTCCGGTTTTGGAGAATTAAATCCACTGGTACCCGTACCCGACCGATGGTATTTTTCAAAGAAATATGAGTTACTTTCTCTCTACCCTGCTGTCTAATTTTCTCGAGACTCACACTATGCATAAAGGTTTCCACTTTTTAAAACTTTTATTGTTGTTTATTTGCTTTGGTACTTCAAACTCTGACACACACACACTTTCTTTCAACATACTTATACAACTATTATTATACAATCTTTAGTTCATTTTGTTTTTCTTTATTTTAAACTTAAATAAGTAATAAAGGTTTCTCTAGTAACACGTTTCTTTTCTTTTCCATTTTGTTTTTCTTTCTTCTACTCTTTCTCTTACATTATACCAAAGGTTTTCAGATCTAAAGCGTCTTTCTCCAACCGTTTAATTAAATGCTTTCTTCCACCCCTCAAGGTTGAGATATATACAAAGAGATACCACACAACATGCGACAAAGGAAATCAACGGCTTGCATTTCTGCTTGGAGGAGTTGTTGTTACAATCACTTCAAAAAACTTGCGATTTATTGTGATGGTGTGGTGGTCTTTGAAGCTTATAGAAGGTAAACTAGAAGAGCTAACTTAAAAACAATGTTCTCTACTCTCACCTGAATCAACCGACCCGCATAACCTGCCATTTTGACTTACCCGAGACCCGCACAAACTGATCTTGTATTTGGGCGGAATTGGGTCTCATAAAGCTCTGTTCGGTTTCATTTAGTATGGGTATTTCGGGCCCGAACCCGTCCGAACCCGTCCGATGCTCTATCCTACCCACAAGTGACTCAAATATCCCGAGTTGTGGGTGTGTTCGGTAATTGTGCTCACCCCTATTCAAAATAGAATATAGAGTTTTTATATATAAACATTCCAAAATTTCCTCATTTGTATGATGTTGGTGATTTGATTGAATAAAAAAAAAACCAACGGCGATGATGATTTGATTAACTTCCTACTTCAATTTCATTCTATCACAAACAAAAAATATATAATTAAAATTGAATAAAAATGAAAAATTAAATAAGTTAGTTACCAATTCTATAACTGCCTTAACTGTTTCATTTGCCACATAAAAATTGTAGTTTTGCACAAAAGTCTCGTTAGAAAGTTGAAAAAAACTTTGCATTTGAGATTCATTCATTAAATGATGTATGTGGTCACTATTATAGATCACATACATCATTTAATGAATAAATTTAAAATGCAGAGTTTTGCTTATTATCTGTCTTTTCTATATAATATTATACAGTTTCAAAACTATTAGTAGTTTAGAAGTGAAGAATGCAATCAAGTTCTAAGCAAAATTCATAAGTTTCATTGTAACTAATGCAACCAGTGGCAGAGCCAGGAATTTTATCGAGTTTGGGCAAATTTTTGACCGCAAATTCACATGTGACATAATATATAAATAGTCATAAATTGAAATAAAATAGGCTCGTCATTTTGTCGATAAAAGTACAGTTTGGAACAAGAGAGATGAAACATAACCTGTCAATAGTGTGCTAAATAAAATTAGGAGGTAAATGCCCTTTTTGAAATCTCTTTGCGGTGAATGTTCGAATAATATCAACATGTGACTTGAATATTTCCCGCTCGGTGTAACATATCATCAAGTCATTGAACCACACATCGTTGATCTTGTTGGAAACAATTATTTCTCACGGGCTTATAAGATTATTTTACTAGCTCATTGACAGGGCTTGATAACTGGTGGACTTCCAACTTTTGCTGATGTTGGTAATAGCTTTGGTGCATCCACTATTGTTGAAGATTCACAAATTAGAAGTTAAAATATGTTTTATTATGCCCCGTTGTAGAAGTGATTGTAAGATTTTTTAGGTATGAAGTGATTGTAAGTTGTAACTTGATATTATGTTATTTTGTCTAATGAGCTATTATGAATAGTGATTCAAATTTTGGTACCATAAATTAAATGAGCAATGGAGTATATATAGATTTTGATTTATGCGAGTATTAAGAATTTTTGTGAGTATTGAGTATTGGTGTGGGTGAATGGTATAATAGTTCATAGCTAGGGAGAATTATTCTATAATGCAATGACAGATAGATTTAGCATGTAGAATTACCTAAGTTTTGTCCGTACGTTTTGTCCGTAGGTAAAGGTGGAAAACCTGCAATGACAACCATTTGGCACTGACAGATAGATTTAGCTACGGAAATTTGCCCTATAGTGACGGATTTTGGCTGTCACTATAAGTCAAATTTCTTGTAAATTTATTTTAGCGATACAAAGAAGGTATGGGTTGAGCCCGGGCGTGTGCACGGGCTAGCTGGGCGGTAAAAACGCCCATGAATGCAAGTACTAATTTACTTAAATCAACGTGGCAAATTGCCTGCCAAATAACCTTTTATTCACTAGAGGCGTATAATATATGGACTAGGAATTGTTGTTGTAGTAAAATCACGCAGTTTCACACAGATACAAATTTCAATCATTGATTTGGGATTGAACGGTTTATATTACATTAATGATTTCACACAATTAACAATCTCATTCGTTGATTTAGATCAGACAGTCGGAAGTTGTTTATGTATCACACAGTTGCAACATGGAATCCATTTCCATAATATATTCATCAAGAATGACAATGGCTATGTTAACAAAAATCTGACCACTTTTTGGCTACGATTTGACAATTTTATAATCTTTCATTGCCACATATTCAATTGCAGTGTATAAATTATGAGCACATAAATAGTTATTCAATTACTATTAAATTAGAAGCATATTAGAGGTTTTTACCCCGATTAATATTTCACCAACATGTACTCCATGGGCACTCATAATCAAACTAGGAAGCAACATGTGCCAAAAAAACTTCAAAGAACCAAAACAAACAAATAAAAATATACACGCTTTACCAAAAACCGCATTTATCAAAGGTACACAGTAAATTAATCTAGCATCTAATACAAGTTTATTTTCTATGGTTGAATCAGTAAATAACATACCATGTTAAATCTAATTGTAAGATTTATTAATCCGATAATAGAAACAAATTGTTTCGCTTTTGCACCACAAAATTAGTCACTTTATCAACTCCAAAACTTGAATAAGTTTCTTTTAACAGTTTTATTTTTGCTTCGCCTTTGAAATTGTGTGCATTAATCTTATCTTTTTATTACGCTAACGTTTGAAAATTGTGAATGATATTTTTTTTTATGAAATTTTGATTTTGATTAAAACTAAAAATATAAATGTTTGTTATTTTCAAGTTATAACAAACCAAACTAACAATTGACACCAACAATATAACAAAAAATATGATCTATTTTTTTAATGACACCAACAACAGTCTTTATTATAGAAAAATAGTTCAAGAGTATAATTAGAATAATGAAATAGTAAATATAAATCTACTCATTTAGTTTGTTACACTTTTTAAATGATAGAGGGAAAAAATCAGACATATATATATATATATATATATATATATATATTTATATCGTGTTTGTTATATTTGTTTTAATATTTAAATTTATTCTTATCTATTTGTTACTTGTGATTATTTGTATTGAAAGAAAGTATTTTTGGAAAGAAAAATTCAACCTAAAAAATAGTGAAAGATGTAGTTTTCTTTAAAAATAGTATAGGTTTTGAAAAATGATAAACTATTTCGAAATTTCAATAAAGCGGAGGATTAAAATGAAATAAGTGCACACTTTCAAAAGCTAAATTGGTTATTCCTAAAAATAAAATAAAAAAAGGAATCTACTCTATTTAAAAATGTAACCATAGGATACCTTGTTCCTAAAATTTATAAATTGACAAATATATCCTCAATTTTAGTTCCTAAATTTAATCTTATACACACGTAAAAAAAATGTACCAGAAAAAAATGACCATATCTTAATAAAAAAAAACAAAATGTAGGTCCAACTATCCGGATCCAAATATTTGCATCAGCTGCCCCAATCCAATTTCTTATTTTTAATGTAAGATAAAATGAAAAGAAAAAACATAATTGAAATAAATCATCCATAAAACCGAGAACCACTCGAACAAAGTATTTTACTAGATCTTTAAAAAAAAAAAAAGTATTTTTACTAGTTTAATATAAAAATAAATCAAATATCGACAAATATTTTAACTTGATATCCTCTTTTTCAATGGTAAGAGTGATGAACACAATAAGTAACAGAAGTCTTGCTTGCAAGTTGCAAGTATTGCTAGTAACAGTGAACCATTCAGCGATTCATCTTGAACATTACCCAAATATGCATAGCTATAGTCGTTGCAGACATGCCTGCAAGCGCAAGGTACATGCACCTATTCCACTTAACAAGGAATTCCAATGAATCGCAAGATTGTGCACTCAAATCCGTCGGTCTATCTAAAGCATGCATTGTTTTTCTCGCTTTAACTTTACGTGGAAACATTGGTTTCATAGTGTTCTTTCTCGCTTCAACTTCACCGGGAAACATTAGATTCACAGTAAGATTCACCTTTGCTGCAAAAAGTCATAAATAAATATAATTGCAAACACAAATACAACTTTCATTTATTGAAAAAAGGTCATTGTTCAATAAATATGTGATTTTTTAAATCAATTTATAAATACCTTATAGATTGTCTGCATAAAGGACAACTTCCGCCTGACTTATATATGGATGATTGGGAACATTTGTTGCAGAAACTACAAAAGATTGAGAAGATGTGGTAAAAAACCAAAATTAAGATAAATTTAGTTACAAAGATGAAGTAATTGATGTTACAAAGTCATTATTTATATTTGAGACAAGAGGGACTACTCACCTATGACCACAACGAGTGGTATATGGCTCAAAGAATATCTCTAAACAAATCTGACAAAATGGATAAAATCAGCGTAAGTCCCACCAACAAAGTATAAGTATGAAACATGTTTAGTAAAACATACTGTAAACTTCATGAAAAAAATTCTTACCGAGCATGTAAACATTTTGGCAAGTTCGTCGATGTGAGGGAGATCAGAAGCAGTTGACGGCTGATTAGGACTCATCTGAGGGTATTATTTGTTTGACAATGTCTTCAATAAGTATATAATGTATGTAATACACGTGGTTATGCAATGTCAAAAGATTGGTGAAATTAAATGTCATAGTTTTTGTTTTAATAGCATTAAATGTCGTAGTGTAAAACTTAAGTAGAAGAAAAAACAAAACAGAGAACTTATTTCGTTTATTGATATTAAAATGATCATAGTATTCAAGATGTATTTACCATTTAAAATACATTCTTATGTTCATTAAATTGTTTGTGTTTTAATATTACTGGGTGTATCTCTCCGTTCGAATTTATAAAAGAGAAAACAAAAATCATGCTTATTAAAAAAACAAAAAAAAAATCATAATTTGGAGTTTTTTTTGTGTGAAAAAATTTCTTAAAAAGTGTTGAATTTATTTCTCTTATAATTTATGATTTTATAATTTGAGACAAAGAATGTAAATTTTTTCTCTTGTAATTTAGGTCAGAGGGAGTATGTATTTATTGTCTTGCAATTTTTATGAGAATACATACATATGTCAAAAAATCTAAAAAGTTAATTAATATCTTTATTGGTTTTAATGTTTTTTCTCGCCTTATAATAATTAATAAATAAAGACGGAGGGGAGTATTGTAAGAATATAGTGAAAGTGGCATAATTGGATACAAAACAAATCCATACATATTTGATGTACTCACTTGACAAACCCAAAAAAATGTGCCACCAACATGTTGATTTTCGGTAACATTGCTAATACAACATTGAAGTTGGAAAAAAACGACAAGGAGAAATTAAAATCACAACTATAACATAAGAATATGCCATTGGAACATCGAAATTAGAGAGAAAAAACCATTATTTTCCGTTCCCGGAAAGAAATGTGTTAGTTTGCTCAAATTTAAAAGAAGATAGAATGAGTCAGTTTTTTTCTTTACGTAAAAGGTGCCAGTTACAAGACCAAAGATATTTAACCATCACAAATTGGTTCAGAGTAGAAAATGTTTCGCACCTGCAAAGTAGTATCCAACGTGTTAGCATAGGTTTATTTGGAGTTTGCTGCTAGAGAGAAAAATCAAAGTAAAAAAGATCATATCAGTTGTAAGCAGACTGCACATAAACAAAATTAGTTAAGACAACACACAACCATAACATCATGATTTATTGACATCTTGAGGCACAAGAAATTGTAAGGACTACCAAATGAATTGGATTCTTTCTTTCCTTTAAGCTCGAGAAACTTGTGAATCATGTGGCTTCTTGAATAAATATTTGCTTTTAAATCAAACACCAAGATATTATACATAATGTCAGAGAACAATCCTTTTCTACGTAAAGTTAATTATGAACATAATGTCAAAGAATATTGAGCAGATTACCAGGTATGGTATGGTTGGTCCAATAATTGATGAACTTCTAATGTAACTGTCCAGATAATCTGTCAAATATTTTTTAACATTATGTTCATAATTATCTTCATGTAGAAAAGGATTGTTCTTTGACATTATGTACAATATCTCGGGGTTTGATTTAAAAGCAAATATTTAGTTACGGGATTCACAAATTTCTCAAGCTTAATGAGGAAGAAAGAATCCAATCCATTTGGCAGACCTTACAATTCCTTGGTGCCTGCCTCAAGATGTCAGTAAATCATGTTATGGTTGTATTGTCTTGACTAATTTTGTTTATGTGTCGTCTGCTTATATTTCACTTGATCTTTTTTTACTTTGCTTTTTCTCTCTATCAGTAAACTCCAAACAAACCTATGCTACCACATTGGGATACAACTATGAGTAAAAAAACATTTTCTACCAATTTGTGATGGTAAATATCTTTGGTCTTGTAACTTGCGCCTTTTATGTCAAAAAAACTTACTCGTTTTATCTTCTTTTAAATTTGAACAAACTACCAATAATTGTTTTTTCTCTCCAATTTTGTTTTATCTTCTTTTAAATTTAAACAAACTAACAATAATTGTTTTTTCTCTCCAATTTTGATGTTCCAATGTCATATTATAATGTTGCAGTTGTGATTTTAATTTCTCCGTGTCGTTTTTCCCTACTTCAATGTTGTATAGCAGTATTACCGACAATCAACATGTTGTGAATGTATCATAAGAATATATCGACAATCAACATGTTGTGAGTACATCATAAGAATATAGTGAAAGTGTTCAAAATTGGCAGAATTTGAACAAACTAACATATTTCTTGCTGGGTATGGGCTTAGATGCCATTGACAAAACAAATTCAAGAAGTACATGTCCATACATATAGGATGTCAAGCATAATACGATGACAATTGCTTTTTTGACATTCGATAGTTCCTAGAAACACAAGTAAAATACTTATATACCCTCAGCGGTAGTTAACTACCGCTGGCTTATAACTAGAAAACCGTCAACAGTTAACTGCCGGGTTTTTTTGGTCTTTTACATGTGTGATTTAAGTGCACTCTTATGATGAGTTTTGGTCTACAATCTGCATAACCTTCTGATTAATTATATGTCTCTCGAGGGTATCTGGTCAATTTTTTCTTGAGATCCAATTGAACGTCATTTGAGTTTCATGTATGATAATATGGCCTATGGGGCAACACTGAAAGTCATAAAGTAATAAAATAGGATAGATGTGGTAAAGAGATTAAAGTAAAATTGATGTAATAAACTGTGCGGAGATTGACTAAAACTGTTATAGCTAGGTGGTGAAAAGGTGAGGCAGGGAGTTGTAAGTTAATTTCAGGTGACAATGCTGACATACATCCTCTATTAGATGATATTGTTTGTATTAATATTTTACCCTTGCAAAGTTTGTTGAGTTTTTAAAGAACCTTTCTTTCATCCTCTAAAAATAACGTTTCTTTCCCGTTACCGTCGCATGGATTACAGCGACTTGTGTTCGTTCTTCATTGAAACATGAAGCAAGAGTGAACACCAATACATCATTCCACCTATGCTAAAAAATATCGTACTGTATACTCTACCAACATGGAACCAAAAATCGTATGAGCAAAATGAATAAATAACAAAAATGTACGATGTCTCTTTTCTGAAAGCCCACTTTTATATGTAAAATACGAATGAGTTGATACTTTATAGTAGCTTGTTCCCATTTTGCCTCTAAGTCAACCTTATTGAGGATTTAGCCATTTAGCCAACTTCATTTTTTAATAAATGTGGATAACTTTAGGCAACTTACCAGAGATGAATAGGACCAAAATAATGTAGTAAAATCTTTGATCCAACATAGCTGTGGACCGTGAGCAAATGTTTCTTGAATGTTCAAGTTGGTATTTAAAATGAGCAAATTCACAATTCAGACTCTGAAACTAAGCACTTTGTTTATATTGTCCTCCACTGTATCACATTGGATCCAATTGTGAGATTTATTAATCCAATAATAAAACAAATTGTTTCACTTTTGCACTATATTCGTCACTTTATCAACTCAAATTTAAACAAGTTTGTTTTCACAGTTTTATTAATTTATTTTTTACTAGCTACTTTATAAAAGTTTTGAAAAGTGATAAGGCTATTTCGAAATTTCAATAAAGCTAAATTGGGCATTCCTAAAAACAAAAAAGGGTATTTACTCTATTTAAAACTGTAACACCTTGTTCCTAAAATTTATGATTGATGAATATATCCTCAATTTTAGTTCCTAAATTTAATCTATACACACGCAAAAAAATGTACCAGAAAAAAATGACCATATCTTATTAAAAAAAAATTGTAGGTCCAAACTATCCGTATCCAAATATTTGTATCAACGGTCCCAATCCAATTTCTTTTCAGTGCTCGTTGACAACCACTCAGCCAGCAAGAAAAACAAGTCAAATTTTCTTGAATAGAGAAAAATAAATACTAGGGAGTATTCACAACTCCGTAAAAGAGTATATACAGCAAACATAAAACGAAAAGTGGATCTAAATAAACAAATTTCTATAAGGTTCTTCTCTCCATCTATTTTTCCTCCTACTGCTAGAAACATTAGCCTGATGTGTTCCACTCCTAGAAACAATTTCTGTTCTGATGATAGATAATGTAAGGTGCAATTAACCATTTTTTAATCTGTTTGGTTGAATGACCTTTTCCTCAACACGATCTGAAAACTTAACACTTGGTCGCTGCAGACTCTGCACAAAACAAGCTTAAATAAACAATTTGTTTATTTGGAGTAACAAATTTTGGGAATAAGGTATGCACATACAGGTGTTCTGCAATGTATGTTAAGATCACCATTCATCTGGCTAAGTCGATCCTTTGCAAGTTGTTCTGTTTCAGATGCTTTCCTGCAGGCTTCTTTCACCTGAAAATATTCAAATAAAAAAATGACTTGTTTGATTAGCAGTTTCCTCTTATTTTCATTCTACATTATCGCTATTTTGCATATAAAGATGTCGATAATGGCTGAATTTATTTAGTTACACGGGTGATGAACCAGATTAAGTCTAGAAAATCTTATGAGAACAGTAGAAAAGCAGTCAAATAAGAACAACAAAGCTATCTCATAAGCTCAAATGCACTAAAAAAATGGCAAAGTTACTTGGAATTTCTCACCATAGGGGGAACCACTAATAATAGGGCCAGAATTCACTTGAGGTTTTATTTCTAAATGGTTATAAGCAAAATATTAAACTTGTCAGAAAGGAAAGCTCTAGAGTTAATATTACACCTGAGAAAATAAATTTATATCAATCTCTTGATAATTTTTCACAATATTTGATAAGATCTAGCTCATTTACTTTTCTATCATAAGAGAGAAAAATAGACAATTTGTGAAATGAAATAGTAGTAAAAGGAATTGCAAGGAGATGAGTATTGAATAACCAAGACTTATCGGAAGAGATAATTATTAAACTGAGAGCCATCAAAAGCTTTGCATAATAAGATGCATTGCTTGCAGATAAAAAGAAATGTAGCCATTTCAGATATCGTGAAGAATGATAAAATGATCAAAAAAGAACGGAAAACGAATGTTAGTGTAATAGTCATGTCAACATCATGTGGCACTCACCTGACTTCCATCCAAAAGAGGAGTGTTGTTGACACTATCAGTACATCTTTCTAACAACATGTTTCTGAGATGGGATACTTCCTTCATGAGGTCTTGGGCAACCTCTTCTGCATCTAGCAGCTGATTTCTAGAAAATTCAAATGCTCTTTCTGCATGAAGGCGAAAAGAAACACAGTTCAAACATGTGCAAAGCCCTCTGCATCCTCTCGGGTTTTTTCTCAAAATTCCTTTTCGGGAACTAACGCCAAGGGCATCAAGTTGATCTGTGACTTTCATCTCGGACAAGCTCCGACAACATCCAGGTGTTTCAGGTGATTTCTCCCCGTTGGACAAGGCAGGTGTACCCACTTCTTCTCTAGTGACAACTTGATCAGCTATAGGACCTAAAGGTGTGGTTGGTAAATCTCTATGAACATAAATTGGTGAAACAAAGGAGTTCTCCAGATAGTAGGGTCCATTTAACATAATCTGTTTATCTTGTAGTTGATATCTTGGGCTTAAATTATAACTATTTAAATCACAAGCTTGCAACTCTGTTTCTTGCTGAGCACCAGAATTTCCTGTACTATCGCCCATAGGATCACAATCATTTGAATCACTTCCAGGAGTTACTTGCAAGTTTGAATCTGAAATTGGCAGAAGCGGTGTGTGATCCAAAAGCTTCTGAAGTTTGGGGCAATGATCATTATTCGAAGCACCTAAAAGTAGTATAAGTTTAGTTCTAAACAACGGTGCCAATTAAAAAAATGAAAAACAAAATCATAAAATTGAGTGATATCTTCCAATAGAATAAAAACCAATGCTTACAGGAATTAGACTTCTCATTTTCCATTAAAATTGGAAGCAATCTTTTGTAGTTCAAAGACCCAGCATGTTTTAAGAACTTAACCCGTGGACAGCGATTTAGAACCTGTTCAAAATTACTTGATCAAATATATTTCAAGAAAGAAAAAAATCAACATAAAAGAAAAAGGTATTACTATAATCAATGAGAAAGAGAGGGGTAAAACTTAAAAGAATGCAGGTCTTTTGGAGATAAATACACAAACAATTATGGTTCTCACCGGTGTAGTCTTGGATTCGGAACCATTTTTCATCTCACCAGCAAAACTAGCTTTTTCGTTATTGCTTCCTTTTGAAGGCATCTTTGAACCATTAACTAGGCCATTCAGAAGACTTTTTGTTTTGCCACCACCATGTGTTGCAGTGTCTGGTAACGCCGGTTTTTCAGAGATAATCTTCTTTGATTGTAAACTAGATTCTTCATTTGAGACAGTGATGTGACTTAAAACCACAACATCGTTATTTTTGCAAATTGCATGGCTGCTTGTTTCATTCTCTTCGGCATCTAAGATACTAGGATCCAATTGATTTAGACTCTGAGCTTCAGGAGGACATCTGCTAACAGATTCATGCTTCTCCAGACTCACAAACTGCTTTCTTTCATCGTACTCGATAGTGAATCCTTTCTCATTGCTTGAATGATTCTCAAATGAAAGGTTGGAGATATTATTATTGACATTAAGCAAATTTTGTTCTTTGGGTGGTGACCCACCATTTGTGACAACCTTATCACACACCACTACTGAACAAGGATCAGTTACTGATTCACTCAAGCATTCATCTTTAGAACTGATCATAGCTTTCTCAGAATTTGCCTCAACAGAGGGTGCAGATAAGCACTCATGTGCCATTTCTTTTGCATCCAATTGCATTGGCAATTCAGAGGAGTCTTGGAAAGATGGCAATTTTGGTCGGTAGCCATGAGATGACATATTAGCAGGATTGACTGAGATGTTGTTTTCCAAAGTATTCAAGTCAACTTTGTCATGGATAGAGCCACTGACTGTCCTTTGTCTGTTAATAGAAGCTTCTTCACTTTGAGATGGCAAAGGAAGTTGGAACTCCTTTGCATATAAATCCGCCTCTTCATTTTTATGATGGGCCTGATCACCAGATGTACCTGTAAAATCAGCAAGCACTTTCAGTGTCCATATCTAACTAATATCTAATATATATATATATATATATATATATATAATTAATTCTGTATTGCATAAGTGGTTGAAAACATGGTGGTTACCATAGTCATCTTTGGGAAGATTCTTAAAATATGGAAGCAACCTTCTATAGTTGACTGAACCAGGGGTTTTGATCAGCTTCCCGTGCAAATATGGTTTATGAACCTGCACGGACATCCCAGGTTACATGATATATCCAAATTGCCAACAAATACAAAACCATGTATATGCATATATTGTCAAAATTTAAACACAGAAGAAATTAGCAAGTTCACTAGCCACTATATATAGTGGAAGTTTAAACATCTCAACAACCCTAAAAAAAAACCCAGCTGAGGGTTTAACCAAATTGACATTGTATTAGGTATTAGGTAGTATATCTATAATTTAGTAAAGATCAGCAACAAAATGTCTAACCCATAACTGGCAGAAAACAAAGATTTGAAAACATGACAGATTCTTACATGTTTGCTCTTGAGTGGATTATTTCTCTTATCGGCTTTGGGGAATAACGCTTCAACAGTGCTTTCCTGAGTGCTTCTGGTCAGATCCATAGGTTTGACATTCTGAGGTATGCCCTGCATTTGGTCTACATTGAGCACAATATCATCACATATTTCAGTATCACGAGTCATTGGTATACAATCTTCATTCAAAACACCAAGCTGCTCTAAGGCACAGCCATTGTGATCAGCAGCCTTAGCACAATCAAGATTATTCCTGTTGAAAGAATCTTGCTTAACATCACTGTGGTCGAAAGCATTACCAACATCTCTAGCACCCAGAAAATCTGCAGCTGGATCCACCTTTGATTCACTCAAGCATTTATCATCCACAGATGGCACAGATAAACACTCGCCATTCACTTTCTCAGTATCTACTTGCATTGGTGAAGATGCCAGTTCTGGCCCATTGGTATCACCCATGGTGCAACTATCAGTCTTAGTTTCAGGCTTAGAACCTTCATGATTATCAGATGTCAAAGGAGGTTCCAATCCCTGACCATCCATAACTTTCTTGTCTTCGTGACAATGACCCAATTTCGGTATACCTATAAAATTACAATGCCAATTAGTTCCATCGCACATATCAAGCTAAATCATCATCTACATTCTACACTATTCAATCAATAAATAACAAAGGATTTTCTGCATAGAACAGCTACCAACATCAGATACATAATATCCAATAGCCAATTAGTTTCATCGCACATGTCAAACTAAATCATGATCTACACTATGCAAACAACTAAATAATAATGGATTTTCTGCATAAAACAATTACCAAAATTATCTCCCATAACATTCATTAGCCTTTTGTAATTGAATGAACCTGGGGCTTTGAACAATTTCAACGGTAAACGTGGTTTGAGTACCTGCATCAAGAATCCAATCAACTAACAAAATTTCATATAAAAGTGCAATTTGTACAAAAATTACTAACCAACACATGCAATCATGAAAATAAAAACTGAAAGGCCTTACAGATTTACTCTTGAGAACAGAGCTATTTTTCCGGCCCTCGCTTGAATTTTCAGTTACATTAGCAGCAGGAGACATATCTTTGACAACAAGTGTGTCTGCCTCTTCCACATTCCTCGCATCACGGCTAGCTTCTAAATCAACACATATGACATCATTAGGTGGTGTTGTTTGCACTGATTCTTTGCCCAAATCTTCATCTGACAGCTTGGTGATTCCCTGATTAAAATTCAAAGGTTCGTCGAGAATCTCAGTAGATTTTATCCTCACATCATCCAAAGGTGTATCACCATTCTCAGCACTTGATGGCGATCCAAACCCTAATTCAGGAATTTCAGCTGATTCCGTCCTCACACCGCCATTTTCCAGAACCGGCGGAGATTGAAACCCTAATTCAGCTACTTCCCGATCAGAATCGCCGGCGCCAGAAAGTGGGGAATAAATTCGCCTCGCACGGAGGTCCTTGGTCGTAGCACAAGGTAGATCAGCATCATCACGTTTCGCTTTCTTGAAAGAATCCTTGACAAGATCGTCATCTTCGGAATCTGATTCATAATATTCGTTGCAAATATCATGAATTAGATTCTTGAAATCCGAATCTGAAAATCCTTTGGTTACATCGTTTCCACCAAGAGGAACAGGAACAGGAACGGGAACGGAATAGGGTTCTTCTTGAAAAGGAACTTGAACCGGAACTGAGTATGGTTGTTTCTTTTTGCTGCGGGAACTTGAAACGGAACTTGAATCGGACCGGATCTGACCGGAGCGGGTACGGTGAGCTTTGCTGCGGGTGAATGTGGAAGAGGCAGGTGGTGGAGATCGGAGGTTCCGTTTGCGGGAATTTCGGATCACATCCATGGCTGCTCTGATGATGATGCTGCTTTGGTCTCGAAATGTGTGAAAATTGGCGCGCTATGTGTGAAAATTGGCGCGCTGTTTATATGTGTGTGTGATGGCGGGAACAAGGGTATTTGTTCGCGGGAAAATTTCGTAGCGTGATTTCTGATAAAAATCCAATTTTTTTTCCTCGATAATTTGTGTTGGACATTTCTTTTTAAGCCCCCCAAAATCTCCAAAGGCCCCCTAAAATACCAAATATGCCCTTTTTTACAACATCAGGTAGATATATACTGGACTGGTTCTGAAGATAACTACAGGATGCTCAAATTACCTTATTTACAACATCCGGTAGATATAAATCGGAAAAGTTAGGGACCTATCTTTGGAACGCGTTATTGCTGAAGTTATATACCTGAAAGATCATTATATAGGACATAACACAATTTTGGTACTTTTATTTCCTCTTTTCCATCCCACTTGAATTTCTTCCAAAGCTTGCGATTTTAATCATTCCAACAAAGAGTGCTAATCTTCACTCAATTGCTATCAATTAGCTGGTAAATCGTATTTCTTCCTATCACATTGAAAATATGCATATTTTTCATTGGTCTTTGATAGTTTCTGCACTTTCAAGTCTATTATTCGCTTGGCATTGTTAAGGACCCAAGGGGTTTTACCACAGTCTCATGGAAAAAAAATGCACACAAGAAAAATAATCAATTTCAAAAAACGGACACAAATCCAACTGCGATAAGATGACTGCAAGTCCGATATTCAAATCACACACCCATGATTAGACTTCACATCTCAGGGCTTGTGAACAGCTTGATTCAAAAACAGATAACTATACAACACAAAATGATGATGCTAACTGTTGTTTTTTACTTTTGTTCTTTTAAAAAATTTACAATTAAAAAAGGAAAACCTACCACACATTAGCCATGTCATAATTGATGCAAAAGGATTTGTCAAAAATTTCATGCTTAACAATTGCAAAAGACTATAAAAAAAATGGGCATTTTTTTCTTGATAAATGCACATAGCTATAGCTATGTACGCACAAAAAAAAAGAATTTAAAGAACTAATACTAATAGGGAGCTGTGTTAGAAAACAAGTATCCGATCATAGTGTAAAATAGTTTCAAAAGAAGCGCAAACAAAGAAGAGATTAAGAGTGATTGTTAATTTAAAAAAACTCACAAGAAGATGTCATTTTACACGTTTACAGATGGAACTATAAAGAACGTGAATGTATATTGTTCATGCTTTGCTAATTTTGTTTGTTTAGTTAATGATTATATGCAACAAAACTTGTAAGAAAATCAAATTATTAAGGGAAATAATAGGTAGCAAATTCGAACTTTAAATTCCTTTTGTTCACATAGGTTGTGAAATGAAAGGACTTCTTTGGAAAATAATAACATGTGCTGAACTTATAAATATGAGTCTGGTTGGTATTTACCCAGTACTTCTCTGCGAGATATATACATGATGATTGAATTAAGGGCAAAATAGAAAATTCATGGGGCACATAAGATTTTGGGGGGGCCGATAAAGCAATGTTAATTATTTTCAGAAAGCAATTCATTTGCTAAACATTAATTAGCAATAGAAATAAAATTAAAGACATGTGAATCGTACAAAGACAAAATTACATAAAATAGAATAAAAGTTATGGCCATAAAATAGCATTGTGGTGGTTACTACACAAATTTGCGTCCTGTAGTTAAGTCCCTAACGAGTTCGATAGTTATATACCGGATTCTCTAAATGAAGGCAAAATAGAAAATTCAGAGGGCATAAAAGAATTTGAGGGGGCTGATAAAGCAATGTTCATCTGTGTTTGTTTGTTTGGGCCTTTCGCGCTCCTAAAAGACTCGCTTTAAAAAGGGATTGCTATTTGAACTCCCTTTTTTTTTTGAGAGAGGTATTTGAATTACATCTTTGTTAACGAACTAGTAAAAGACCCGTACGAAGCGTTAATTATATAAAAAAATAATTACATTGACAATATTGCGTCATATTTAAATGCATTAAATAAAAATGATCAATATTAGTATAATGATCAATATAGATATCTGCAAACACAAAATTTTAGTCATGTTGGTCTGTAATTGTGATAGATAAAATTTTGAAAACTCATAAAATTTTCAAAATATTATACATTACTGTAGTAGTTCTATAAAATATTTTGTATTTTATATGCAAACTCCGTTCAATATTTGTACAACGTCCGTTGTGGAATTTAAGTAATTTTTTTTCAAATATGATAAGATTTTAAAAACTCGTCAATATTTTAAAATACGAACGTTCATATAGTATTTTTATAAAATACTTTTTTTTCGAAAGAAGTATTTTTATAAAGTAATTATATTTTCATGTAAAAACCTGCTAAATATTTGTGCCACGCTCGCTACAGATTCATGTACTGATATTTGTGGAAACAAAATTTTATGTCTCAATATGATACAATTTTCAAAACTCATGATTATTTTAAAATAGTAATATTAATGTGGAATGTCTTGAAAATATTTCAGCAAAATTACTTTCGTTGTCCCTTAACTTAATTTTAGGTAGTGGTTTTGTCCTCTATCTTTTTTTAACGTCATTTTGGTCCTTTTAATTCATTTGCATATGAATTTTCAAGTTTTTTTTTTTTTCAAAATAAATTTTCAAATCTACGATTTTATTTTACTGTCGTTGTATGAAATTAAATTAAGGACAATGTAAGTAATTTTGCCAAATATTTAATACCCTCCAATATTAAAGATGAAGATGTTAGAGTCACACTTTCTAACACATTCTTTTAATACCCTCCAATAATAATTAAACATGTCATCCAAAGTTTTTTAATTGATACACCGGTACCGTTTCATTTTCAAACACTGCGCATTTATTTTGAGTACTTTAAAGTTGAGTAAACAGGCAATTACCCTCCTGAAATTGTAAGTTTCGTCAATTACCCCATGAAATTAACAAAACTTCAATTACCCCCCTGAAATTGCACAATGTTAATCAATTTACCCCCTCCATCAAATTTTTCTGTTAGTCAACATGACGTTTTGCAAATACTCCCCTTGAAGTTTTGCACTTATGTGCAAATTACCCCCTTAAAAGTGACTGCATTATCACTAAATTGTGGATCATATTAACTAAGTTTTGACGGTATACAACCATATACTGGCAGTATGGTAGAACAAATTGGCAGTATTTGCTAAACCCTACAATAATGTTCAAAACTCAAGAATATTTACAAATTAAATATAAAAGTATTTCTTTGTTCCAACATTAGATGTTGTTTTTTCTTTTTTCAAGTTGTCATTCACCCCACTAGAGATCAAAAGGATGATGGCTATCATGTTTTTTTATTCTCTTAAAAAAACATAATGGAATATACATAATGTAATATTATTACCATTCCTTTAAATCCTAACGGGAAAGAAGACTATGATTCATTCAAGATCTTTTATAAAGCGAGAGAAGTAACAGGTTTATGTTTTTTTTCTTCTTGAAATTGAGAGAAGTGTATTGGTGTAGAGTGTGCAGTGCTCACAATATAAAGGACGTGAAAATTTTTGGTGTGGTTAAAATTAGCAATAGCAAAACCATATATTTCGACATCTTGGTAACTCTTGGTTATGCCAATCATATGTCATTTATGTGCTTCATTATGTATGCTATGCATTAGTTTTTCATTTGAAAGGTGAGGTTGTACTTTGCTATGCTGATTTTCATATCATTAGGCTCTAATACATTGTCAATGTTTGATCGTTTCAGGGAACATATATGGTTGTATACCGTCAAAACATATTTAATATGCTCCACAATTCAGTGATAATGCAGTCACTTTTAAGGATAAGAAATTTTTTTTATAAATTTTCAAGTTCATGGGGCATTTTGCACATAAGTGCAAAACTTCAGGGGAGTATTTGCAAAACGTCATGTTGACTAACAGAAGAATTTGACGGAAGGGTAAATTGATTAACATTGTGCAATTTCAGGAGGGTAATTGAAGTTTTGTTAATTTCAGGAGGTAATTGACGAAACTTACAATTTTAAGGGGGTAATTGTCTATTTACTTCTTTAAAGTTGGGATTGGTACTTTCTCTTTAGATAAAAATTTGTTTAGTTTGAATTTATTTCAAAATAAATTAATCTGAAAATATGGCATGGCATTGACTAACTGGATGAGGGTTACCTACTCAGTCAAGGTACATGAATTTGATTGTGTTAACCTTAATTTTATGTTTATATTTTTACTACTATTTCAAGTTTTCAACTTTTCGTCATCTTTCTCTTTAAACTTGTTTTATTTTTTTTCCCTTTTCTTTTCTTTTCTCTCCACCAACAATGTTGTCTATAACAACAAAGAAGATTCAGAACCATAAAAAACAATTGGAGGAAAAAAAATAGTATCGTGTGTTTTCCCATTGTGGATACAGCTCCAACATAATTTTGTTCAAGAAAACTACACATGGCATAGGCAAATTAAGCATAAACCATAGATAAAATGAAATCCATAGAAACCATTTTGTGAGAAAATCATTGTGTGGTTTTAGTGAGAAAATGGATGAAAATAATTATTTGAAGGAGAGAAGATGTGAACAGACTGAAAGGACACCGAGCCATGGACTGGTGTGAAGGTGACAGAGCCATGGAGTTTATAGAGAGAACTCATAATTTGCAATTAAATTCCTAAAACTAAAAAAAACAGAAAATTGATTTTTAGCAACTTGTTCTACCTGTAGTATTGGATGACGCGTTATAATTACCGCAGAGAGACAATAAAGATTGGAAAACGAAATTTTCTAATGTAGTAGTAATAAATATTTGGTGATGGAAAAACGTATTAGAGGTAATATGACGGTTTAGCCCTCAAAATTAGAGATTTTGTGAGAATTAAAAAGAGTAATTAGACCATCTATAATGGTGAAGTCTTCACCATTTAAAACTCGATATCTAATTGGTATTCATTGAGGAAATTTTTTTGAGGGTCTTCTAAGACCTAGACTCTCATTCTTAAGTGAACCACGCAATACTTTTTTATTAAAATAGTCATTGTACTATTTCTTTTGCTGAAATGTAAATGATAAAGAGCTATTGGTGGACTCATTTAGACTTTTTGTCATAGGATCACCATTTGAGTGACTGAGTGAGAAAAAAAAAACTCTTAAATGTTTTTGATCCACGCGTAAACATATGTTAAAAAATATAAGTTAGTGTGGTTAAAATTTATAAAATGTTAGTTCATAAGTTTTCGTTCAACCAATAAAAATGCTAAAATTGTTAGGTTAGACTTCACGATTAAGGTTCAAACTCTGACCTTTTTTTTTGCTAACGGTTCAAACTTTGACTTCTTTCTTCACTTGTGTGTGGGTTTTAATAAAATAAAGTAAATTTATATTAGACGGAGCACACCCAGTATAAATAAAATTTGATACAATGACCGAACTTCATTAGAGCAAATAAATACAATTTAAACCAAAATAAAAATAATTATCTTAAAAAGTATTTTAGAATTGAAATTCGTTTAGTGATTGTGAATTTTGAAGTTCCATAAACATTAACATAAAGATAAAAATACAATTTTTGAGGTTTAAAAAACGGTGTTTGAAATAATTCTTGAATAAATTAAAATTTCTCAAAAAAACAAATAATAATAATAATAATGTTTTTTTTTGAAATAATAATAATGTTAATATTGACAAATTTGGAATATGTATGAAACATTAATTTTTGACATTAATTAACGCTTCATACAAATTTATCTTGTACAGAAATATGTTTCATACAAACTTAAATAGATTGAGATGATTTCCATTAACTTATTTTGCGGTATTTATTTTTAGGGAAATGTTAACGGGTGTCTTCGGGGCACTCTTTAAGGGTTTAAAGTAGTAACTTTTCATGAAAAGTTGTGTATTCAACGTTTTGGAAATTGAACTATTTGACTTTTTTAATAAATAATTTCTTAATTTAGAATGCTTAATGAGTGTCCCGGGGGCACTCGTTAACAGACCCTTTTTTAATAAATAATTTCATATTTTTATTAACCAACAAAGCCCGGATCACAAAAAGTAGGCATGCATCTAGCCAAACTTTTTTTGTTTTTACCAATCTAACCAAACTTTTTTACGCTCAAATTCGTTAAATTAACTCTATTTTCGATTCCAAAAATTATTTATCAGATTGAACAACTTTGATATATAAGATTTACGATCAATCTTATTTGCTCGAGATTATATACGGAATAGCTATCACATCTAATTCCAAATTTCAAGGTAGTGGAGTCACATATCGTGTTTGACGACTCAAACATTCTCCAGCTGTTACATATATAAGCAATATTATACATCCGAACAGAAAAGGAACACTACACCTGCTAATATTTTTCTAGCTAAAGGGATGCTATCCATATATACACCCCAGGTGAGTGTGTGTACCTACGAGCGCGCGTGCGTTTACTTGTATCATCCAAGTCTTATAAAAATATTGTTATTTTGAATTAAGGTCATGTTAACTAGTGTTCGAAGACATTTGTTAAAGAAACTCCAATGAAGCACGACATCATTTGCTACCAGTAGAATAAAAAGATGATTTATTTATTTTTTAACATAAGCTTGGCTACATTAATATTAAATACAGATAAAATAAGAGTTGATGTTTTTTTCTAAAGGGAGATGCTAAAGAGTGTCGTTGGTTAAGAGGATAACAGTAGAAATATTGTATTAAAAAATGGTGAAAAATGATGAATTCAACTTTTTAAAAGTCAAAATATTATTGAATTCTATGCAAACATACTACTCTTAGTTTCCTTAACAAGTACCCTAAGAGCACTTGTTAGCATAACCCTTTTCTAAATATGCAACATCATTTTGTAATGACCATGAATATGACCAACAAAGTAATATGATACCCTTATCTGTTTTACTGTTTCTTACTGCATGAAACAGGCCAACAACCATTTAGTCAGTACGGACTATGGAGGAGATGTTAATACCCCTTTATATTTAATTGTACTTGTTGTTCTAATAGTTGCTAGTCTATTCGTAATTCTAACATGGTTTTTATATGTAATTACTCAAACATGTACGGCTTGTCGACAAAGGCATGTGGCTCCGCTGCCACAAAATTTGGGATTGGCTATGATAAATAATGCAGCTAATCCCTAGTTATTTAAGATAAAATTGAGACTGAGAAAGAGCAATGTATCGTGACTTAAATTTAAAATTATAATGTTGACTCTATTTTCGATTCTAAAAATTATTTAAGAGATTTAACAACTTTGATATATAATATTTACGATCAATCTTATTTGCTCAATATTGTCTACAAAATAGCTATCGCAGCAAATTCCAAATATTGCTGTAGTAGAGCCACACATCGTGTTGGATGAATCAAAGATTCTTTAACTATTACATATATAAGCAATAAGCAATACTATACATCTAAATAGAAAATGAACTACCACGCCTACTAATATTTTTCTAGGCTAAAGGGATGCTATCCATATATATACCCACACGAGTGTGTGTACGTGCGAGCGCGCATGCAATTACTTGTATCGTCCAAGTCTTATAAAAATATTGTCATTTCGAATAAAGGTCGTGTTAACCAGTGCTCTAAGACATTTGTTAAAGAAACTCTAGTGAAGTACGACTAACATTTGCTACTAGTACAATAAAAATATGATTTTTTTTTTTAACTTAAGCCTAGCTACATTAATATTAAATACTGATAGAATAAGAGTTGATGTTTTTCTAAAGGGAAATGTTAAAGAGTGTCCCTGGGGCATTGGTTAAGCGGATAAAAATAGAAATATTGTATTGAAAAATGGTAAAAAATTATGAATTCAACTTTTTAAAAGTTAAAATATTGTTGAATTTTATGCAAACCTACTACTTTTGATTTCCTTAACAAGTACCATAAGGGCACTTGTTAGCATAATCCTTTTCTAAAGACGCAACATCATTTTGTAATGACCATGAATACGACCAACAAAGTAATATGATACCCTTGTCTGTTTTACTGCAGGAAACGGGCCAACAACAACCATTTAGTCCGTACGGACTACGGAGAAGATGTTAATACCCCTTTATATTTGATTGTACTTGTTGTTCTAATAGTTGGTAGTCTATTCGTAATTCTAACATGGTTTATATATGCAATTATTCAAAAATGTATGGCTTGTCGACAAAGGCATGTGGCTCCGCTACCACAAAATTTGGGATTGGTTATGATAAACAATGCAGCTAATCCCTGGTTATTTAAGATAAAATTGAGAAAGAGCAATGTACCATGACTTAAATTTAAAATTATAACGTTGACTCTATTTTTGATTCTAAAAATTATTTAAGAGATTTAACAACTTTGATATATAATATTTACGATCAATCCTATTTGCTCTAAGATTGTCTACAAAATAGCTATCACAGCTAATTCCAAATTTTGTGGTAGTAGAGTCACACATCATGCTGGATGACTCAAACATTCTTTAACAATTACATATATAAGCAATAAGCAATACTATACATACGAATAGAAAATGTACTACCACACCTACTAATATTTTTCTAGCTAAAGGGCTGATATCCAAATAGAAAAGGAATTCCTTTAAAAAAATAATAGAAAAGGAACTACTACGCCTTATTGATATAATAAGATGATCTGAAATGTGATATGAGTTGACCATGGTAAAGCCTAACCAATTATACACCACACTCCAAATTTGACGGTAAGAATCGCAGTGAAGAAAAAGATGATCCAGATTCTCTTGGCTGCCACATCCACCCACACAAAGTTTTAAAAGTTTTGTAATATGCAAGAAACCGTTGAACATGGAAATTACAGTGACGTAAATATATAATTAATAATTGGTTTCATACTACGTATTTTACCAATGTTGTTAGTAGCGTATATAGTCATTAAAATGTGAAAAACATATGAGACCCCTCCACCAGATCTTTCACAACCTCCACCAACGACACATAACGGAGTGACCGATTTGAGTGAGGTTATGAGTGAGGTTTCATTCAACATATTGACAAATCTTTCATTTAGCCAGATATATTATGCAATATGCTTATAAGAGTTTATAAGTAATGAAACAATATATAAGTTAAGATGAGGACACACACCAAACGAATTGTATATCTACATATTTGTCAACAGATAGTCTATATTGTCTGATATATAGACAATCAGTTGTGCAGCCTATTGTATCTTGAACTTTGTATTGAAAAAATGAGGAGTAAAATATGATTTTTTTTATAATAAATATAACTAGTGCGTCTGTTGAATTATTTTGATTTTAATTACTACGCTCATATTTATCTGAACTCTCTTTTTTAATTAATAATTTAAATAATATTATAAAATGGATAAATAAGTAAACAAAATAGTTTAAATCGACGGTGAAAATGGAAGTAAAGAATCAAGTCTATATTGACGTATAGTTGTTGTATATTAGTATAAATATAGATATATAACATATATAAAAATTATAGGTACATATATTTTGCATTTTCATATTGTAACAAGTCATACATATTTTTTTAATCAAGTCAACAATATGACTAAACCACAACACAATTTTTTGTCTCAAGTACAAGTTGTCTAAAATATAAGAACAGTCTTTTATCCATAAAAAATTGATGAATAAAGGTTTGTGATATGATGTTTTGTCTTGTATTGTGTTGCTCTTTCTTGTACTGTTTTATCTGATACTTATTTTTTGACATACCAAATTCATTCATATATTAAGATAATGACAATAAAATAAAATAAATCTTAATAATAAAATAATAACCACTTTTGCCACTAAACATGCTCCACATGTGGTTGCCAAGCTTACAAGCATGTATGCATGATACATGGACATTGCCTAATTTTGCTTGCAACTTAGGGAAATGAGATATGTGTGTCTTCTTGAACTTCTCTAGATTACTTGTCAAACATTAGTTCATTGAGTGTAGGGGTGTTAACGAATTGAGTCAACTTGAATAAAGTTTGAAATTTGTCTCGATGGTTGATTCGTTTAATTTGGTTCATCAATCAAATGAACTACACTTGATTTGAAAATTAAATTTGTTAACTAAATGAGCCGAACTTGATCTATACATAATTCGACTCATTTGGTTCACAAGTTAGCTCGGTTATATGTATATACATGTATGTGTGTGTGCGCGCATGCTTTTGCTCGTGTGTGTTGAATTACATGTACTTGAGACATGGACATTGCGTAATTTTACTTGCAACTTAGGGAAATGAGATATGCGCGTCTTCTTAAACTTCTCTAGATTTCTTGTCCAACATTAGTTCATTGAGTGTAGGGGTGCTAATGAACTGAGTCAACTTGAATAAAGTTTGAAATTCGACTTGATAATTGATTCGTTTAATCTGGTTCATCAATCAAACGAGTAGAACTTGAGCTGAAAATTAAGCTTGTTAACTAAATGAGTTGAACTTGATCTATATATAATCCGGCTCATTTGATTCTCAAGTTAACTCGGTTATATGTATATACGGATTTTGGTGTTCCTACCTTGTAAGGTGTTCCGCATATATACAACACCTTTGTAATTTTCTCTTTGTGGTCCAAGTTTTTGTGATTCTTTCACTTGCTTGGCTTAATAAATTTTGTTGTTTGAAAACAAAAATCATTTTTGTCTTCTAAACTCGTAAACTCACACAAGTTTACTTTCGAGTTTGACAACCATGTGCAGAATGACGTGTCTAACAAAACATTTTTAAAAAAGTTTTATTTTTTTTGACAATTTTTTTTAAATGAACGCATGTTACAAAAAAATCGTAGCACCATAATAAATCATTAAATCCGACAATCAAATAAAAGACAAAACATCCTCCATCATAATTTTCTAAAAGGATAATACTTAATCCAACAAAAGTAAGCATCACGAAAGCATGCCGAGCAACAATTACACCTACGTTTTTTAAACTTTGACAAATTTCAACCCCTTACCTACCATGATTTTCGGCCAATTCAGAGATGTTATGTGTTCACTAAATTTACGTGAATCTCTCAGGACACTTCTCTCGCTACAAATAGTAGCGCCCTTTCAAAAAAATATGGCAATGTAATAAAAACAACAAGTGACGTCACCATAATAACTTTGATCCAACAAGATTAAACATCTTAATATATAAAACATATTCTCTTAAAAAAATGCGTAGAACATATTTATATAGAACCTGCATTTATTTAGATGGAATGCATGCAGGGGCGGACCTAAACGGGTCATGGTGTAGCACTTCCCAAGTTTTTTTCTTTCTTTCTTCCATATATGAAGACAATGAACTGAACAATAAACTGAAAATAAATCCCTCAGTCACAAGCGGAGTACTAGTGGAAAAGAAGAAGAAATCACATGCAGAAACCATGGAACCTTCAAGTAAGAAAGAAAAAGGATGAAGAAAAGTGTTGAATCACTGTAGTTAAGAAGAAAGAAGCAGAAGAAAAAAAAAGCAGTATAACGATTGTGTTAATGTGACCATGTGAGTATCGTACATTTAGGGTTATGTGTGTTTGTTGTTATGGGCTTGGGTTTCATATATGTATATGTTATTGAAAATTACTCTTCTCACTTTTAAAATTGCTCATTTACACCCGAATTTACTCTAATAACCCCAATGCAAGTAAACTGCCGCTCGCTACAAACAGCAGTTAACTCACGCTCGGTACCTATATGTTCGTTTTTTAAATTATTTGACAAAAATATATTGTGCCTCACCGATACTGTGAGTCCAAATGTGCCACTGAATGCATGCACAACTTGAAACTTACATATATAATCAGATCAATATGTTGTGCATACTACATTTAAAAAGATTAATATAAATTATGTTATTGTATTATATATGCATTACATAGAATTACCTGCTCATAGGAACCCATATAGTAATTTACACATATAAAACAAATGATATATGCAATATGCACTACATCTATATAGGTCAAATTAAGTCATGCATTGAAAAAAGATTGTTAAATCATATTAGTATGTAATACATATTACATATGAAGAAAAACTTAATCATGTAGATGCCTATTAGTATGGAATAAACATAACAAGTAAAGAGCCAATTAAGGGAGGTGGGCTAAAAACCCCACTCCAGCCCATCTAAAATGGAGAGTAAAACTGGTATGCCTATTACCTTTTCCATAATATCACTTTTTTGCACGCTCTATATTTTGTACGAAAATGTCCATGTAATTTTCAGATTTTAGAATCCGAAAACCTTGGAAAATAGGGCGTGTTACTTACTTTTTTCGGATTACAGAATCCAAACACCCCATAAACACCTTTTTTTAGGGAAAAATAGTTCAGATTATAAAATCTGAACTTTATCGGCACAAATTTTGAGTTTGTTTGTAACACGGGTAACCAGTTTAAGGACAATATTAATCTTCCTAACTCTCATCATTCTGTTTTAAGTCATTGTTAGCTATTCCCAATCGAAAAACGATATTTGGGCTATTTGATCGGACTGCTCCGAAACTTGGCCATAAAATCGGAAAAAATCAAGGATCAAGACTCCCTTGGAACTCCGCCCCTCAAAATTCAAAATTCCATCGTTTAGACCTATTTTAAAATTTTTTATATTCTCGGAAAAATCCGAAATAATTTGCATTATAGTTTTATCTGATTTTTAGAATTTTTTGGTGGTATTTTTATATTTATATTATTTTATTTGACAGATTTTTAGGATTTTTTTACTTTGTTTTTTGGTTGTTTTTAAAAGCAAAATTTAAAACTGCCGAAATGAGAGAGATTTTGATTGTTGATTATACATAAGCATATTTCATATTATAAAATTTGAATTAGTGAAAAATCATTTTGAATTTTAAAATGCGAAAACTTCATGAACATTTTCATAGATAAATAGGCGCGCGAGAATAATTGACTTTTTAGATACATTAAATAAATTATGTATTTAGTTTAAATTCTAGACTACATACATAAATTATTCAATACATCTAAAAAGTCAACTTCTCAGCCCACAAATTAGATCCATTTTTCCACCCACAATAATGGCATCCTTGAGCCCTTGTGAAATCTAAGTAGAAGCAACAATTGCAACACCCACATCATCTCGAATCACGTCACTCATGCCCCCATCTATCATCAAAAGTAAACTGTATAACACTATCAGTTTTGAAAATATTACGAGTAGCAAGTTCCAAACGTTCATAAATACAAACTACAAAGTAAAGTATAATATTTGTAATAGGCATACTACCATCCATGTTCCTATTTAGACTTAGATATTGTTTTAGAATTATTTATGTATAGTCCCTGTAAGCTTAGCTTAGTTGGCAGGGATATTGCATATTATATGCAGGGCCGGAGTTCGAACCCTGGATACCCCACTTCTTCATAATTAAATTGTGTGAGGTCTAACCAACAGGCTACTTGACAAAAAATATATATTTATTTACGCATACTAGAATATATTTTTATTCTTTCGATGTAATTATTTGTTTTTTCTACGATTGCTTTACCTATTAAATATATCATTCATATATTTTAAACACTTATAGTATTATAGACAAAATAATTATTAACAGTGAATTAAACTTACAAGTAATTATGATTATTATTTTTTTACAAAAGTGACAACTGACAAATGAAAACAAACGCAAGAGTATTGATGAAAAATATTTTTTTTTACGATTTATTGATCAATGAAAAAGTAATAATTAATACCGCATTACAAATTAAAAATTACATTCATTTTAGGACAATTATTCTAATAATACTCAAGTGAGTGTACTAATAAGGAAACATAAAATAACATCACTAAATTGTGTCTACTAAGTATAATAATTCACTTAATAGAAACATTACAATATATATGAGGTGAGATTCTTCATTCATTTATTCATTGTATGCCCATGACATATTTCCATCGTTGACAATTCTAACATGTAGTAACTGTGGTCCACCTTAACTATGCCTTTTTAGCCATACACATCTACATCATGATTCATGATCCAGCAACCCCATCCAAAAAACTCCTCAGATTCTTTTCTGAAGAGCCACTTTCCTTGACTGCTTCTCTAGCCAACTCCTTCCATTTCTTTGCATTCCTTCTCAATTCCTCTCCTTTCTCTCCACTCCCCATCACTGCTTCCAAGCACCTCCTAATCTCATCCCCCCTCACAATTCCATCTTCACTCACTTTTTCATCCACTCTTACCCCTATTTTCCACACATCTTCAATTAACTTTGCATTAGTCATCTGATCTGTCCATTGTGGAAACGCCACCATAGGAACCCCTTTTGCCAAGCTTTCTAAAGTTGAATTCCAACCACAATGTGTCAAAAAACAACCCAACGAAGGATGTGAAAGAACCTCCATTTGAGAACACCATTTCACTATCTTCCCCTTCTCTTCCAACTCCTCTCTATATTTCAAACCTTCCTCGTTATTCTCTCCTTCTTTCTCCCTAAGAACCCACAAGAATGGAAATCCACAATCCAACAAAGCACGTGCAATTTCCTGTCTTTGTTTCTCAGACAAAACAAAGTAACTACCAAATGAAACATAAACCACAGAAGATTTTGGTTTTGAGTTCAACCATTCAACACAATCATTAGAAGGTTGAAAGATGTGAGTCTGACCTCCATATGAATTATCCTCCGTTGAATCTTTCTCGTCCAAAAACTCTGAAGGAGGAATCAACGGTCCAATTGAGATCATGTTAAATTTTTCAACGGCTCTCAACGCTTCTGGTTCCAATGCTTCAAAGGAGTTAACAAGTATTGTTTTTGTTAGGTTTGTTTCTACATCAAGCTCGTTGAACTGTTCTTCAAAGAATGAAGCCATTAAAGAGTAAGCATCTGGACAAGACGCTAATAGAAACGAAGGTAAATCACGTGAAGAAAACAATAGTGGTAATCCTGGTAATTCAATAGAACTTGAAGGGTTTTTGATCGAATCAGAGAATCCATGAAAGTAGTAATATAAGATGTCAAACACAGTAGCTGGTTGAACCCAAAGCAAAGCCGTCGGGAGGTGAAACTCACGCGCAGCTTCAGAAGCCCATTGAAGGAGGAGGGAGTGAACTAAGCAAGTGAAAGGGGTACCTACTTGTGAGTTTTTGAGTATGATATTTGTGACAAACTCAGAGCCGCGACGTTGAAACTCTGCGTGGTATTCTAAGTAAGCATCACTGCCTGTGCCTTTAAATCCGTCGTCGTAGCCGTCGGAGAAGGGGCTGTAGGAGAGGTTAGGGAGGGTAGGTTTGTTAGTGATGCGGTTGTGCATGTGTAGGGTGGTAGAGATGGTGACATGTGCACCTAAAGTGACGAGTCGTTTTGCGAATTCGAAGGCTGGGTTTATGTGGCCTTGTACAGGGTATAGTACAAGGAGGATGCGGTGAGGCATGGTGGTTGGTGTTGATGGTGGTGGTGAAGTGTGGTGGAGATATATACAAATTTCTTTTGTGTA
>Ga0228711_1000473_pt1 | contig 49199 bp, 18 predicted proteins | sample MedpolnodulmetaG_2_FD_177996 | JGI IMG/M metagenome (GOLD analysis project Ga0228711, IMG submission 177996) | Root nodule microbial communities from Medicago polymorpha collected in Santa Monica, California, United States - brown nodules | ecosystem: Host-associated > Plants > Roots > Nodule...
TCTTAAAATATTAATAACATTTGAATAAAGGTTAATGAAAGGTTGTAAGTTACAAATTAAAATAATTATATTAATAAATTTATTAGTTACATTTTAATTAATTACTAAAGTCTTATTATATTTTTATAAAGACTTTGTCACACCAACCTTTGAACTACTATTTTTCATATTCCTTAGCTATGATAATTTACTCGCTCATTATATTAATGAAATTTTTTTAATGAATAAATTGGTTAATTAGTTACAAACTTACAATTGTTTAGTAAGTTTCTATTTTCATTTATAACTCTTAGATTGACCACGTATTCTAGCCCTATTTTTTATTGATATAAAGTTTATTAGTCTACTTTTCTAGTTTTCTTATTTCCTTTTGTTACTTGATTTAAAAATGATAATATTTTCTTGTGAATTTGGAGAAGAGAAAAAAAATTGAAGGAAGGAGAAGAGGATAAATGAGACTTCTATTTATGAATTAAGTATAATATATTAAAAAAATAAAACTACAATATATTTAAGTAGTCTAAACTTAGAGTCTTTATGTAAAATAATTTTATTGACTCAAATTAGAATATAATTCATAATTTTTTTCTTTCTAAAATCCATAAATGTATTAAAATAAATGTAAACAAAGAAAATATATTAAAACAAATTTTTATTAATTTCTATTGATTTCAAATAGCGGTGAATGACACACTGTTTACATCAAAAGTAATTTTTATCTACTCTATATTCTATATTCGCAGGACGAGATAATAATAAGTTTAAGAATATTTTAATCAAACCCGTGCAACGCACGAGTCGAATACCTAGTAAGAATAAGAGGAAACTTGATGTTAGCTTAGGACTTTGTAGCATGTTTCTCTAAGTTTCATGTGTGATTATCTCTGCCGTTAATTTCAGTGAGTTAGTTTAACTTTTTTCTAAAAGTAAAATAAAATAAGGAGTTAGTTTAATGCTTTTTGTCATTTTATTTTGTGGGTATCTTTTTTCTCTTGAGCAATGTTTTGTAGCTAACATCAACTAATACTCCCTTTGTTGTTAACATAAACACAAATAGTAATGATATTTGTATGAGAAATGACATTTGTATAACCATTTTGGTACAACTTTTGACAACTTTTCTCTCATACTCATATTATATTTTTATTCTCTCTCTTCCTTTTTCTCTCTCTATTGATTTTGACCAATGAAATGAAAGAATAACAAGGTTGTCCCAATAGTTGTTTAAAAAAAATCCCTTCCCTCATGTGTTCGTTCTCTCATCTCAGACATCCACACTCAATGAAATACAGTGTCAAAATACGATGTAGGAAATTGTGTGTCAAAATAAAATAATAATTTAACGGAACTCATTTGAATTATGAACAGTAAAAATGTGTGTATTGAAAAGGTGTGTTAGAGTGTGTGTCACCATCACTCTTCAAAAAACTAAATTAAGTTGGATAAAAAATAGATTGTAAAAGTGTTTCCATCTATTCATGTTGTGTTATTATTTTTTCTACAATTTTCGTCACCCTCGCTAAATTTTCCTGGCTTCGTCCCTGATCAGAGCCAATATTTTGTTCAACCACTCAATGAGTATAGGAACAATCTGAGCCTCTTGTTTGATTATGAGATGCGGTGGATTTATAGTGCTGCAAGTTTACAAGAAACTTGTACGATGTGCATTGCATCCCAAAGTTGGTGGTATTGTTGAAATGCATGATTCACCGATTGAAATACATGAAGAATAAGGAGGATATGTATTCTTTGGTGGTTCATCCATCTAGTTCGTTGTGTTGTATGTGATCAAAATACATGAATCCAAGAGTCATTTAAATTATGGGAATGAGAAAAACTCAATTATGTGTGATTATTCTAATATTTTTAAAATTATTTTTTAATTGAAATTAATGATATATTATTGTGTTTTATCTTTTTTTAATTAACAAATAGGGATGAGAATTCCTTCAAAAAAAATAGGGAAGAGAATAGATCATGCCGACCCACTTGGGCCTACGGTTTAGCCTATGACATGCCATACCAAATATATATTTTTTTTAATAGAGAAGATCTAGACCTTTTTAGAAACCTATTAAGCTTAAAAGGTCAGGTCGCATGCCATTAAAAAAGCCTCTTAGGCTTATTCGGTCGGCCTACATAAGTAAATATGAATAATATTATTCATTAGTATATTATATTTTGTATACTTTGAATTAAATTATAAATTTGTTAACGTTATCCCTAAATTAAACTTATTAGTGTACATTAATTTTTCGAATATTAAATATATTATATTAAATCAGAATTGAAATATGATATAATATATAATCAAAGTTCAGGTAACCAAAAAATATATATATAATCAAGTTCACTAAAAATTCATAATAAATATCAAAACAAAATTTAATCTCATTGATTTATTAGTTCACTAGTCTATTAAATTTAGATCACATTACTTAATTAAAGATATTTATATGAAATATGTTAAACTTGCTAACATGACATCTACCAGACTCAAACCTAAAAACTAAACTTATGACAGGTCGTAAATCAGGCTTTGACCTTAAAAATATTGTAATGACTAGCTTCTTTTAGTAGTATTTAAGATGTTTGTTTTAATTAGATCGTTTTTTTTTCAACAAAAATAAATAAATTATTTGTCTATTGGGACCGGGACTTGGTTAGTGTGAGTTTATAGTTTTATGTTTCTTAGGCTTATTTATATGTTACGAAGTGGATTTACTATTTTTTGTGTGACCCCTTCGGTTCGTAGGATAAAAAAGTTTTAGTAATTTGAAGTTCGGCTAAGAGATAAATAAAGTATTAAAAAAATTGTCCTCTTCAGAAATTGTTTTTTTCTTCATTGTACATAACTATACTAATATTATTTTTTTTGACATAACTATACTAATATTATTATAGATTAATAAATTTGCCTTTTATTTATATTTTTATTTTTGTAACTTTGCAACTTAATTTTGTTTTTTTATAAAAAAATCTAATAATATAATTAAGATAGGAGCATCATTATTTTAGTTGGCTCAAGACATCGAATATCTCAGGATCAATACTGGTTGAGCAAGCTGGAAAACTGTAAGAAATGTAACTGAGTTTAGTGTCAAAACATCGCTGGAAAAAGTCGAAGAAATACAAAATCCTAAGTGAAAAAAATAGATTAGACTCTAGATAAGTAACAAGCCGCCAAGTTAACGTGTTTATAGTGACAATATTGATTTAGAAAGATCACCTGCTCCTTACAAATATCTTATCAATATCAAATCATTTAGGTAAATTTAATTCCCTATACTATTAAAACTACTAGAAATGCGAGTAAGTTTAGTGTCAAAACATCTTTCATAAATATTTCCAATATGAACCACCCCTTTTTTAGACATTCAGACAACTATTTGACTAATGGTAACAACCGGTTTTAGATGACGACAGATCAGACACATTGGACCATGTCCTTACTGAAATTTGTATGTACCAAATTTAAATAAAAAACATCACTTCCTAAGCTTTATTTTTCCAAAATATCAATATTTGGAATAGTGGTATTCTTGTATTAAACGTGGCTAGAAATTTGTCCTCAAAAGAAAAGTGATAACTTGCTTTACGAAGGAAAATAAAAAAGAGAAATGATATTTGTATAATCATTATATAACAAATCTTTTACAAGTCTATTTCATACTCACATTATGTTTTTATTCTCTCTCTTTTCTTTTCTCTCTCCATTGTTTTTGACCAATAAAAATAGTAGACAAAGAAGTTGTTATGATAGTTGTAAAAAATGGTTGTTTCAAATATCACTACCCAATAAAAAAGGTCTCATGATTTTAAATTACAACTCACACAGCCCTCAATTGTTGTCCCTCGTATATACTTTTATTCTCGTAGTCCACTAATAATGGGAAAGGAGATGAGGAATCCTAAATACAAGGATTCGAATACTTCAATAATCTAAAGAAATTGTGAACAATTTGTCAAAAGAAATTGCTTAAAAGTTGGGTATATTTATGATGGTTATAGTAGCTAGCTTCTTAATGAAAAGATCCTAAACAATGACACTAGTCTAGTAGTAGTAGTACCACCAGCAAGTAATGTTACCTTAACGACTGCATCATACTGTATAAGATTCTTTCCCAATTTTTGGATTTCTTACAATAAAAGCATCATTTTGATTTTGATAATTGGACCAACCTATTCAACGAGATCAAATGTGAGAGCATGTGAGATACTCTGAAACTACTTGATTGCCGAAGATTATTAAGGTTTCTTACCAAAAAAAAAGTTGTATTTAAATACATTTTATTTTATAAATAAATAAAAGGAAAATGCTAGTATTGTATACGTGTTAAAAGAATACATATTCTGAAAGAGAATAATCAGTTCTATTCCTAAAAAAAATAGTTTTGAAAATAAAAAAATGCATGTGGTGAAATTATTGGGACTTGAATGGCGTGCAAGTGCAAAATGAACTAATAAAGTATCCATCCACATCCAGCACTACACGTGCAATTATTTTCTTCTTCTTGCTAAAAACGAACTCAACTTATCTCCAGCTGTGTACACATTTGGTTCCTACGCACAACACGCCAACTAGTTTGGTCACCACACCACCAGAACTGAGCTATCTTCACCAATAATAGTGTTATGTTATGTTATCCCAAACGTATACAACTCAGAAACTTATATAGAACCCCTTCTTTTTTACTTTGCCAAAACAAGTAACATGACATAAGAATGGCACTTATCATGTACATCAATTGCACACATTTGTTTATTTTTAGTTTTCTTGCAATCACTTAAGAGGTTTGGCAAGTTGTAATTGCCTATAGGAACTCTCAAAGAAATAAGATACGTATAAGCTTATACTTGTCTAAAGATTAAGAATACATTGGCTGGTGCATTAACCTGTGATAAGTTCTAAAATCTGTTAAAAAAATTATGTCAATGATTATTATAAGGGTCTTGTTAACCAAAAGAGGAATTTTAACTCAAAAAGAACACTTTTTAAGCTTTTAATGCATTGACTACACGACTTTCAATGCAAATACTATCATATTTGACTCCTTAACCAGTGTCCAGGGGCACCGGTTAACATTTCCTTTATTATAATAGCTAATATGAAAACTAAAAAGAATCAAGTGGCTTAAGTTAAGTTTCTATTCTGCAATCATACTGCTGAATGCACATGCTCAAAATGTGTAGAGTCAACTAATCATAGTTGAAGTAATTTGATCCTAATAGCCTCCATGAAGCAAAATACTAGTACATCAAAACGCAAATTTGTTTAATGTTTCATTAGTCATTCGACACAAATCGGATAGATAAAATGCGAACTAAAGCAGACAAATCGGATAAACAAACGCAAACTAAAGCAGAACATACTAGAGATAAACAAAATCGAACAAAATGTAGACTTGAACCATAATATCGAATTATCGATTGCTTTGCTTAATGGTGATTTGGAGACCTTCTAGCAGAAAAACCAGCGACAATCAATTCAAGGCAGTGTGCTTATCACGCCTTTGAATAATGTATTCTTGAAGGTACCAAGGAATACAAACAAGCATAATTTGAAAGATCATAAAACTGAAGCTAGATTAAGTTTATCAATGATGAGAAGAAACACAAAATAATAAACAATATGAAGGTGCTTATGTGATTCAGTTGAATCATTTCATTATCAATGTAAGAATAAGGTACTGATCATCATGCCCCCACCCCTTTCCCCCACAAAAGATAGACAAATACCGCACCGATCGTCATTCTACTAAGTTCCCCTCCATTATTTTCCGGCTTTTCTTCCATTGCTGCTGCTTCACATCCCCATTGACAATTGCTAATACAGCTGAATGATGAATCTTACAATTACAATTTTCCATCCAACATTACAAAATTAAGCTCCCACGTAATTTTATCGTATATCTGCAGCAGAAAATGTCACAATTGATGCATTGTGCACCTTGTATTCATTCATTCTTGTTAATCGTTATGTACTTCGACTTTGACCAACATATATTCAGGAAGCAAAAAAACAAAGTTAAGTTTTTTAGCCTTCCCAATAAGTTAATTCACCATGATCTCATTCCACTGTTTACATCCATAGACCAAGTCCTTCGAGAACGCAGAGAGGGATCCATATTTGAAGAATGCGACGAATTAGTCCTCACAGACCTCAACTCTCTACCCGAAACAGACCGTTGATTATGATTCCCAACTCCACCACCAACACCAAAACAACCAAAGAAACTCCCAAAAAACCTTCTCAAACCACCACCTCTTTCTCTTCCTCTACTCCCTCTAGATGACCAAGAAATCCTCCTAGGTTCACCCCCATTATTAAACCCACCATCCATTTCAGTATAAACAACAGGTAACTCTCTCTCAGCACCTCTCCTCCCACCTGAAAATCTCCCCACAGCAAAACCACCACCAGGCAATCTCCATATAGTCAACCCAATATTACTCTCTTCCTCATTCAAACCAACCGATTGCGACTCCACCTGGGACCGCGATTGCGATTGCAATTGATTACCATTTCCAGCATCAGAATCAGTCGGTAACTCATGTCGACAAACGGGACACGAATTATGCAGCGCAAGCCAAGGTAAAATACAGTCAGGATGATAAATATGCTTACAAGGCATTTCTCTAACAACAGTACCTAACTCAAAAGCTTCCATACAAACAGCACAATGTGATTCCATCTCCAAATGAGTATTATCAATTTCAAGAGTTGGTAATGAATCAACAGAAGCTTTTGATGCTGGTGGATGTTCATATCTTCCAATACCATTGATCTCAATCTGTGAAAGCTGTTCCAACAATCTATCAAAACCAGATCCAAGAAGAAACTCTGACATACTTGGTGGTAATGGTCTTAAACCAGAACCAGCACCATCATCATAAAATAACTCAAATCCACGGCTCTCTCCTCCTCCTCCTCCTCCACCACCTTCGGTGGCTGCCTCTGTGGACCCACCGCCACGGAGGACAATGACCGGATTGAAAGGTGACCGGTCACCACCGTTGCGGCGGGTTCTACGGAGGGAAGAAGGTGGACGAGAATTATTATTATGATTATGATCTGAATTTGGACGTTGACCAATCATGTACATGGCAGCGGCTGGAAAACGTCGGCGGCGGGAATCAACTTGTGGCGGTTGTTCAATTTCTTCGAGGAAACCGCCGTCGCAATCAGGGCAGACGACGGTTTCCTGTCTGCCTAATCTTATAAAACGATTGCATCTATAACACCAATAAGATGTTGTCTCTGACATATCTCAGTGCCCGTCTAATCGCTAGTAATAATAATAATAATAACCGGATCTCTTAGAGATATGGTTTTATTTATTTTTGACAAGGGGAGAAAAGATTTGAAAAAAATAGTTGAAATGAAATTGTAAGGGTTATGGGTTTCTGGGAGAGAAGATTGATGTGTCGAAGATAACAGAGAAAGCGCGTATTGATTTGTTGGCGTGTCTACAACGCTTTTATTTATGTGACACGTGGAGTTATGCAGTTGGATGGTATCGAAACGACAGATAGGTAAACGTTTTCTCGGTATCGGCTGGATGAATGTGAATCAAGCCAGCGGGTTGAGCTTTGTTATGTTTACGGGATTTTGTTTAGATGGCGCCTTTGTTTTAAATATTTAATTAATGTTGGGATTTCAAAGGATATGCTTTGATATTAAATGAAATTGAAAAAGGATATGCTTTAAATTTAGTCAAAATTGGATTTGATTTTAATGAAAATTATTATTTTTCTATATCTACAAAAATAAACATTCCATATATCAGTCTGATTTTATAAATGTATTTAAAAATTGAGAAAAGTTTGCATATAGAGAGAAAATATTTTAACTTAGCATATAGAGAAAAAATATTTTAACAATTCAAAAGTTGTCCAACCACGTATATTCTATGAATTGTGGTATTGACTTGGGATTGCGAGTGTGTTCCTCTACAAAATCTTATGTTTGATTCTCTCTAAAAAAAAATATTTGAGAAAGAATGAATAATAAGGATTAGTTTGGTAGAAATTATATTAACTTGAACAAGAGTAGTATATTTTTTAGTGTTAGAAGATAGTTGGTACTCGTGAGCTTAACTCAGTTGATAGAAACAATACATAATATATGCAAGGTCAGTGATTCATACCCTCGCCACCCGAAAAAGAAAAGAAAAAGATAATTTTTTTCTTAATAATTTTTTCTTTCTCTTCTAATCAAACTAACATTTATTATTTGTGGTTTCAATTCATTGCTCTTAAAAATTGGTTAAATGTGATTTCATATCATTACAAAATTACAATTTTTACTTTTATTCTCATAAAAAAATGGTATTTACCGTATTTTGTCCACAAACCTAACTCAACTGAAAACAACAACAAAATTGTTAGATAAGATGTTTTGATTGAAGTTCAAACAACAATTTTTATTTTTTGAGGGAATCAAACAACAAAAAATTAGAGACCTAATCTTTTAAATCATTTTTCTTTTGAGGGAATTTTTTTAAACAATTTATAACTATGTCTTTGAATTCATGAATCTTTAAATTATTTAAAAGGTAAGGAAAAGACTTATTTCACATGACATCCTTAAAAAAAAATATTTCAAGTTGCATCCAAAGAAAAAGTGTTTAGAAATTAATTAAATATTTTTTTAAAAATATTGAACTTAAACAAAACCAAAGAAAGAAAATATACGAAACTGCTGATTGATTGTTTGTATTTTCAGTGAAAGAAATTAAGTAAAAAAAAAGTATAAAAATGGGAAAATAAATAGTAAAACGCTAGAAGGAGGGGTTGAACCTCCGACCTTGTGGTTAACAGCCACACGCTCTAACCAACTGAGCTATTCCAGCTTGTTGTTTTCTTTGTTTCGCAATCGGTATATCTAAAATAAACCAAAATGATAAGTTGTGTAGTGCTCACCCCTCAGATTTTGCTATTAAAAGTTGTCAAGGTTCAAGCTTCTCCAGTGACACCCCTTGTCCCACCAGTTCCATCATCATTATCAATATCAATTATCATCTACCTATCTATTTTCTCATGTCGACATTTACAACCCCAAGGTTGGAATTTTTGTGGGGAAGTTCATGTTAAATGGGAGCATGCATCTTCGAAAGGGAAATATCAAGGGATTAATAGCCATCAACTATCATAGGTCATAATTCTATTGCTATCATGGTTCTATAATATTGATGTACTGTATGATTTAAGTCAGTGAAAATGTGTATTTGTTTTTTTGCTATTTATGTGGTTTGGTCTCGTTAGGACAAGAGTCATATAATGATGTTGTTCCAAACAAGTTCACCTCCCAAATTTAAGTAGAAGTGTGTCCTATACAGATTACAACATTACTTGCCATGCGCATCTTTGTCTTATTAAGTTATTAATAGGGTCATACTACATTTGTGAAAAAAGATACAAAATCATTTTGTCCATGTTTTCTCTATATATATTATTATTTTTTTACAAACTCTATATTTTCTTTTTATAAATTTTATAATTAACAGTCATATTTTTCTATATAAAAAAGTGCAATATGCTGATCCTAGTCAAATCCAACAGAATTATAGAACACAATCTTATGAAAAATCCTTGTTTGTTAACTGAGTTCTAATATAAAATGGGATTACATGACAGAATCAAAATCCTAGACGATAAAGTCCTATGAAAAAGCAAAAGCAAAAACAAAAATTGTCACAAATGACATATCAGAAGAACAAACTGCTGCAAAAAATAACATCATGGAGGGCAAAATGTAATGGCATAACGATTTGCCAAACAAGACATAAGCCCAGTTGCATCATCATAAGCATAGCTATAAGCACGAGGACAAACACTCTTAAAAACACGAGCAAACATAGTAGGCTTGCAAATCTTTGGATCAGCAAATTCACCAGTGCAACAATACTTATCTGATTTTGTAGCCAAACAAGCACTTTTACACCCCACAACTTTCCCATTATGCTTCACAACAAGTTGAGAGGGACAACAACCATTCAAATCAGCTTGACAAGAAGCAATGCCACAACCAACACCACCACCAACACCACCACCAATAGGTTTCATTGACATTGGAAGGTTAAAACCGTCAACCAAACTAACATCATAGTAATGCAAAGGTGAATGTGAGGTTCCGAGTGTCATTTCAACAAGTGTAGCTGGAGGAACACCACCAATTCCCTTACATTTCAGTTGGCCTCCGCAGTCTCCGGTTTGACATGTGCCTTTTCCTGTTGTTTCGTGGAAGAAACAGCCTTGTCTGCCCCAGATTCTTCCTGCCCAGTGATTAGGGAGTTGGAGGACAATTTCTTCGCCGCTTGGAAGGTGAAATCCGCCGTCTTTGATTGTAGGGTGTCCTTCGTTGCTAAGAATTCCTGGCCATACACTCTCTTTGCAGTTGTTTACAAGTATGAGTTGTGTCCCGTTTCCATCCGTAACAACACCTAATATGTTAACACAAATAACATAAGTTCTCAAATAAAAAAATAACATCGACACTTCTAATTGAAGGCATGCATGTATTAAGCTATATGATGCCTAACTCCGAAACAATCAAATTATTATTAGTGTTTATGTGTTTGTGTGATGTTCGGTGTCCATTTCACTATTTCATATATTTAAACTCATGCAAGATTATAAAGTGAAGGAAGCATATGCATATATGATGTAAATCATGTAATAATATTAGTAAAGTAATGTAATATTAATTAATAAAGTGGTGAAGAAAGTGATGTATAGAGAGAAGGTTTCATAGAATATATATATGTGCATAAAAAAATGTGAAGAGTAGCTAGAAGAGTACCTGAGACTGTGACAGAGATGGAGAGTAGAAAGCAGAAGAAAATCAAGGAAGTAGTCATTTTGGGTTTTGGAAATGTGTAACCGTTTGTGCTTAGCTCTTTGATGAGGTATAGAGTGTGAAAGTGAGTCATATATAGGTGCATATGAACGTGGTTGCCATTTGTTTCCTTCTTTTTAGCCATTTTGTGCATTATGTGTTTGATAACCGTTTGCGGAATCTGAGACTGGGAACCCTTTCATTGCTTTCCACCTAGCACTACTTCTATAATTTCTCCATCACGTTTAATATCTTCGTTTGATAACATCTCACAACACAAATATACTCTTTTTGTTAAGATATTTTTGGCAGTGATATGATATATATAACATAGTAAAATTCAATAGAGATTAATAATTAGATAAATGAACAATGAAATGATTTTATTTATATATTTTTGAGTGAAAGGAAATGATTTAATTTATTTATTTATTAATTATATTTTAAACCAGAGATTAATAATAGAATAATGAGCCTATAATACAACATGTAAATGAGTGATAAAAATTGTAAACTTTGTTGTGGATATGATATATTTTCTGTCATTTATTATGTAACACGTTTAGCCCACCCAAATTGACACCAGAGATAATCGAATCTAAGACCTCAAGGAGAGCACACTCTCAGGTCCCGAGCCAATTATTAAAAATATTTTTGTCCCACTTTATTTTCCTTCTTGCCGAACTCCATATCACTAGAGTTTTTTTTTTGTTCTGTACTGGAAGGTTAACAAAAAAAAAAAAAACACTAAAAATACTATTTTTTGGTCCCTTTCAATTTCTTTTTTTGGTGAAGTAGCCGGGTGGCTAGAGCTCATACAATTAAATTGTGGAAAAATGAAGTGTCCGGGGTTCGAACCCCGACTCATGCATATAATTATTATTTTTAATACTTAATAAAATTAAATAAATACATGATATATGAAACCGAAACAATTTTTTTAGGGGAGGGGTGTTTATTCTTAAATTGAATTAAAAACATACAAATTAAAATGAAAGGGTGTATGTGTGTGTGTTTAGATTGTTATTGATGGGAGTTAACAATGCCTCTATATTTAGTTTGTCTTTTTGCAATTTTTGGTGTAAGGTCCAGGTTTAAACAAGGTTTGACTCTTTTGACATTCACTCGTGTGGTCAATTTGAAACTGTTGTACCTGATGCGTAAAAAGCAACCGCAACACCAACTTCAAAATGATAGCCGACAATCGCAACTTCAAATACCAATGCAGCCACCGCAACTTCAAATAACAACGAATCAATTTCTGCAAAACAAACTAGAAAGTAAACCTGCACAATTGAATGCGTTAGTATTAACCTGAGGCGTCACGAAGACTGTCCTTGGAATTTATCCGCATCAATGTGCGCAAACTCCCCAGGATTCAAAAGGTCCTTCTCCTAGTTATGGAGTTTACAGAACAACAAGAATGATAATTTAATCAGACAAATATTTATCTCAGGAATTAGAAAATTGGAGGAGAAGAAAACAATTTTTTATTTATTTTGTGAGGTAGTCAGCAAAGTAGAAAAACCAATTGCTTTCTTTTCATACTGATAGCATAATTGAAGTGAGGAAAACATGTCTCTGTATATGCCAATACCGTTGCTAATAAATAGCTAAACCGTTACACATTAAGCACACTATTTAAAAGTAATGGAAATGAATATAAAAGGCATTAACACGTTGGAAATTAACTCACTCATTGACCTAGTAAAACATAGTTAATTTTTTGGTCATATCAATAAGAAATAAAGCATGAAAATTATAGCTTTTGAAATATAATAAATAGTATAAAAATATAACAATCCCCCACATATTTCAAAAGTTAAAATGAAAGAATAAAATAATTTTCCTGAGTAAACATCGGTAGATGTAATGCATCGGAACAATATAGCAAGCTATGAAACCTGTCCTAGACTAATAAGACTTAACACACAGTGAATTGGTTTAGCAAGCTATGGAACCCAAAACACTTGTTATGTGTTAGAGGTCTCACAGTCACATTACACCCCACAATTCATGCCGTTACGCCGTTGTGCGCTATTAGGCCATGCGCGTGCCTGGTATTCATGAGTGCTCTAGAGACCCGCCACAGTCTCATGCAAGCGGCCCCACTTGACACTCATATAGGTGATTTCATCTAGTGCATGCTCCAACCACACACCACCCATAAGGGCTTATGGTAATCATTAAAATCCTTTTAAGCTTACCCCTCAATTTTATATAGATTAGCACTCTCACATCCAATATCATACACCATAGGAAAGGGACGGAAAAAATTCAGTGCTAACAGAACTAACAAGTAATTTGTTTTTCCCATTGAACCTTCTTCATGGGATCTCCAATCACAAAGGTTGGGTTACCATTACTTGTCGTTTTCAATTGGCTCAAGTCTCATTCCCCTCGATGTTCTACATATTAATTTCATTCCTAGAGGCTTTGTTAGTGGACCAGCTAGATTCACTTCTGACTTCACATAATCGATCGATATAGTTCCATATTTTTGCAATTGCTTTACTACATTATGTCTCATACGTACATGTCTGTTTTTGCCATTGTAAGATGTATTCTTTGCAATGGCTATAGTCGATTGGCTATCACAATGAATTGACACTGATGGTGTTGGTTTTGTTCCTAAAGGAATACTTACCAAAAAATTTCTTAACCACTCAGCTTCACTACCAGTCAACTCTAGAGCTACAAACTTTGACTCCATAGTTGATCTAGCAATTATTGTTTGATTAGCTGATCTCCATGTAATCGCACCACCACCTAGTGTGAATACATAACCATTAATAGATTTTGTCTCATCTGAATCAGAGATCCAGTTAGCATCACTATACCCTTCTAGTACAGCGGGAAATCCACTATATACAATACGATAATTCATGGTACCTTTCAAATATTTCATAAGTCTAGCAAGTGCCTGCCAGTGATCCTGACTCGGGTTATGAGTATATCTACTCAAACGTCCTACTGCATATGCAATATCAGGTCGAGAAAAGTTCATCAAATGCAGTAAGCTCCCAATTACTTGAGCATACTGATTCTGGTTAACGGGATCACCTCTATTTTTCACCAATTTAGAGTTAGAATCATAAGGGGTACTCACAGGATTAGAGTCAGAATGACCAAACTTTTTAAGAAGTTTCTCAACATAACGTTGTTGGGATAGTATTATGCTATAACCCTTCCTTATGATTCTTACTCCTAAAATAACACTTGCTTCGCCCATGTCTTTCATATCAAACTTAGATAAAAGAAAAGATTTAGTTGTGATCACAATATCAATGCAAGTACCAAAAATGAGCATGTCATCAACATATAGGCATATAATAACATGTTCTCCCTCCAAAGATTTAACATAAACACATTTATCAACTTCAATGGAGGAAAAACCATCAATAATCAAAATTTCATTAAATGAAATATACTCACCACCACGATCAGATCTAACTCTTTTAATTTTCTTATTTAATTGATTTTCTACTTCCACTTTCTAAGATAAAAACATATCAAACGCTTCATCTTTATGCCTTAATAAGTAAACCTTAGTGTATCTAGAGAAATCATCTATAAAAGTCACATAATAACATTTACCATCTCTTGTTGGAGTTTGCTTTAAATCTCCTAAATCAGTATGAATTAAATCAAGCAAATTAGATTCACGTTGCACAGGTGGACATGTCTTTTTGGTTAATTTACATTCAACACAAACATCAAATTTATCATGTTGTTTATCACCAAGAGAAATTATACCAAGACGATCTAATTTAAAAACATATGAAGAACTAATATGTCATAATCTAGCATGCCAAATATCATATGAATCAACCAAACATGCAGATGAAATATTTTTATTGATAATTGTAGAGATATCCAACACAAATAAACCATTACTATAAAATCCTTTGCCTATTAAGCCCCCACATTTTGAAAGTAAAACTTTGTCGGATTCAAAACTAACGGTTACACCCGCTTTGCTCAATATAGATACAGACACCAAATTATAACTCATATTAAATTATAACTCATATGAGGCACATGAAGAACATTACTTAATGAGAGGATTTTCCCAGAGGAGAGTTTTAAACTCACCTTTCCAACTATAATCAATATTAACAAACATAATTCCAACTAATTACATCATTAATCCAAAAAAACAAAAAAAATATCATTGAGGCATTTTACCGAACACGTAGTGTGCAATTTTCAAACAACTATGTAATCTAACAATTTCTAAACCCTAAACTACCACATTGTACCCTAAACAATATCTAAACAACAATTCCTAAGTTATCTGGTCACTAACAATCATCAAAACTAACATGCATGCAAAATTTAAAAAAACCTAAAAATGTTAATTTTCTACAAAAATTCAAAATTTTCAACCAAAACAATGCAAAGAATTAGGATAATAATCACTTACTTGATGTTGTGGACGAAATTTGGTTTGAATGACGCAAGAACGATGAAATTCAGATTTTGGGGTTGAATTTTCGTGTTTTGAAGAAGTTGGAAATGAGGTTCTACGTTGCTGTGTTGCTCTTAACTGACTTAAGTAACGTAGCGTGATTTAAGTCACGCTACTCTTATAACTGGCGCAAGTTAACTCACATTACGTGAGTTAACTTGCGTAAGGGTAAATATGGAATTTCACTTGAGAATGAGCGAAACCATTTGGGTAAAGAGCAGAATTCTTAGAAGTTAGAAGTGGTGAGTCGATTTATTAATTAATTTTAATTTGTAAGTATATAAATAAAAAATAAACTCTGAAAAGAAATATATATATATATGTGATGAAAAATGGGTTTGGGTTTTTAGGGTAAACCAGTGAGAAAACGCACAAAAACATACTCGCATCAGAAGACCGACCGGCTTCGGAGGAGAGGATCGGCACGAATATCGGTTCTTCCATTTCACTCTTAAACCGGTTCAGTTACCACCATTTTACCGCCGAAACCGGATCCATTCAAAACCAAACCCTAACCGGTCCAACATCACGGTTCTCCTCTCCCAAATCGATTCAATAAACCGGTATGTTCTTTTCTTTCTTCCTCCTCGTAACTCTTTTCACTTCTTAAATTTCCGTTTTTTTTATCTATGAAACTCAAAGTTTATGCTTCAAAGATTAAAACTTTATAATGATTTATCACTTTAGGGATTGATTAAACAAATTGGGTCATTAAAATGTGCTTGTGTTGTTCTGTTTTGAAGTGATTATTGATCAATGGAGCAAAATCTTGAACCAGTACCAATTACATCACAAAAACACGACCCAGCATGGAAGCATTGTCAGTTATTCAAGAATGGTGAAAAAGTGCAACTTAAATGCAATTATTGTCTCAAGTTTTTCAAAGGTGGTGGGATTCATAGGTTTAAGGAACACCTTGCTTGTCAGAAAGGTAATGCTTCAATGTGTAGTAGTGTTCCTGCTGATGTAAGGCAACATATGCAGCAGAGTTTGGATGGTGTTGTTGTGAAGAAGAGGAAGAGACAGAAGATTGAGGAGGAGATTATGAATGTTAATCCTTTAGCTACTGTTTTGAATGGTGGTAATAATCAGATGGATGTTAATCATCATGGGGTGCATGTGCAGCCTATTGGAGTTCATGATCCAATGGAACAGAATTCGGTCTCGGGACAGATGTTTCATTCGCCCGGTGAAGGAATGAGTAGAAATGTAGAGAGAAGGAAGAAGATTAGAACTACTAAGAATCAGAATCAGAATCCGGCTGTGGTGGTTTATAATACGAACTATGAGCCTGAACCTGTTGTTGCCCCCATGGAGAAAAATACATTGTTTCCTACAAAGGTGGACAATCGAATTCATATGGCGATAGGAAGGTTTTTGTATGATATCGGTGCTCCTTTTGATGCCGTGAACTCGATATATTTTGAGCAGATGGTTGAAGCGATTGCTTCTGGGGGATCGGGTTTTCAACGTCCATCACATCATGAACTTCGAGGATGGGTTCTGAAAAATTCTGTGGAAGATGTGAAGAATGATGTAGATAGATGTAAGATGACGTGGGGGAGGACTGGCTGTTCGATTTTGGTTGATCAATGGACTACAGAAGCTGGTAGGATACTGATAAGTTTTTTGGCTTATTGTCCTGAAGGTGTAGTGTTTTTGAAATCATTGGATGCGACTGAGAGATTGATTTCAGAAGATTTTTTATACGGGTTGATGAAAGAAGTAGTAGAAGAAGTTGGAGTTGGGCAAGTTGTGCAAGTGATTACATCAGCTGAGAAACGGTATGCTGATGCTGGGAGAATGCTGACTGAGACTTACCCTAGCCTTTATTGGAGCCCTTCTGCGGCTCATTGCATTGATTTGATACTTGAAGATTTTGGAAATATTGAGAGGATTAGTACAGTTATTGAACAGGCTAAATCTATAACAAGATTTGTCTACAATTACAGTGCAATTTTGAATATGGTTAAAAGGTATACTTTGGGGAATGATATTGTGGATCCCTCTTTCTCTCGCTTCACGACAGATTTTACCACGTTGAAACGAATGGTTGATCTTAAACACAATTTACAGGCCATGGTTACTTCTCAGGAATGGATGGATTGTCCATATTCAAAGGAAACAGCAGGTTTGGAAATGTTAGATATACTAAGCAATCAAACATTTTGGTCCTCGTGTGAAATGATTGTTCGCCTGACACATCCTCTTTTGAGAGTTCTGAGAATAGCTTCGAGTGAGATGAGACCTGCAGTGGGATACACTTATGCTGGAATTTACCGGGCAAAAGAAGCGATTAAGAAAGCACTTATCAAAAGGGAGGATTATATGGTGTTCTGGAATATTATACATCAAAGATGGGATAGTCTTTGGCATCATCCTCTTCATGCTGCAGGCTTCTATCTTAATCCGAAATTCTTTTATAGCATTCAAGGGGATGTACACAATGAGATTCGCTCAGGGATGCTTGACTGCATAGAGAGATTGGTACCTGATACAAGAGTCCAAGATAAAATTAGCAAAGAATTAAACTTGTATAAATCTGCTGCAGGAGATTTTGGGAGAAAGATGGCAATCAGAGCTAGAGATAATCTGCTTCCTTGTAAGAGTCCAATAACCTATTCACTTAGATATATTCTTTTGCCATGTTGTGTGATTTAACTTTAACTTCTTTGAAAAATAAAATTAGAAGCTACGCGTAATATTTATTTATTAGAAGCTCTTCCAAACAATCTCACAAGTGCTTATGTCAGTAGATAAACTCAAATGAATGAATTCAAACAGACCCCCCCATTTGAGTGTTTTATTTCTTTCATGACCACTTGTTAAACTTCCCTTCTCACTTTCATTTGCCATTTTTTTCTAGCTGAATGGTGGTCAACATATGGAGGAGGCTGCCCTAACTTGTCCCGCTTAGCAATTCGCATTCTTAGCCAAACATCAAGTGTGATGTTCTGCAAGAGAAACCAAATTCCTTTTGAACAGATAATCAATACAAGGAATTATATAGAGCGCCAACATTTTACTGATCTCGTCTTTGTTCACTACAACTTACGGTTGAGACAAATGTGAGCTTGAACTGTTGTATATTGGTAAATTGTTTCAATACAGTTGTAGTTGAAAGTAACTTAAATTAAGCTGTTTGACTTTCTTTCAGGTTTATGAATAAGGAGCAAGAATCTAGCGATCCTCTGTCATTCGACAACATTTGTAACGTTGAAGATTGGATCGGGCCAAGGGATTTGTGCTTAGGAGAGTATGGTAACTCGGATTGGATGGCACTTGATTCATCTTCCAGTAACACAATGCCTTTAAGGCCTTTAAATGATGAACCTGAAGAAATGTGTGAAGGTAAATTGTAAACCATTTTAATAAATGTGGAAACTGTTAAAAAAATGTGGAAACTGCTGGTAGGCTAACCAGGTAGAAAATGTCAGTAACTAACATGTTTTCATCTGTTTGTAGGGTTTGACGATGATGAGATTTTCATTAGTCTGAAAGATGATGAGGATGTGAATTCTGGAGACAAGTTCGAAAACCATTAGCGAATGATGAAAGGAACCATGCTTGCTGACAGCTTCCAATTGTAGTTTCGACATGTTTCAATTGTTTCCCCCAAATACTGGTTGGTATCTGTTAATCTTAAAAATAGAGGGAAACTAGGGTGGAGTTTGCTGGACATGTGAGAGGAACCGAGTTATTGTTGATGTATTAGTTGGTATGATTTGGAAGGTTTTTGTACAGTATTTGATAGTTTTGTAGTATTTCTGAATCCAAACTGTAGTATTTGGAAGGTTTTAGTAGTGTAAGAAATACTATTTCTTACACTACTAGAGTTTACAACTTTTGCAAACTGGAACCTCCATTTTTATTTTTATTTGCTAAGATTGTTCCTTTTATGAATTGTTGAAAGCTAATTTGATTTAGAATCTTTGTGACAAACATTAAAAAACATGAGTTAAGAGACATGAAAAACTGAAGTAGAAATTGTCTCTTTTGGCCAAATGGTGTTTGAGAGCTTTGAAAAACTATAACAAACAGAGTAAGATGATCTCATATGGTAGTTTGCATTGCATTGATGATATTCTAATATGGATTTGCTTCTTGATAGGAGAAGTTTATACAACAATAATAAAAACAATATATATACAAATCGAAAAAAATATGTAGCGTAGGCTTTGTTGAGTCAGTCAACTACCTACCCTATCGGCCACCGGAAAGTGAAAGAGACGAATCATATCCACCCGCTGACGACCATGTATTTACGCTTTCAAAGAATGGCGACATTGGATACATTCCCTCAAACTGACGACCACCACCACCCTTTTTCACACCAAAAACATCAAGTTCCGGCAACGGCAACTCCCCCTCCAAGTACCTAATCACCTGCTTCATTGTAGGCCTCCGTTCTGGCGAATCTTCAGAACACAACAACCCCACCTTAATCACCAGTAGAACCTCCACCTCATCATAAACCCCGCCCAACTTAAGATCCACAACCTCCAAAGCCGCCCCTAACCTTAACCTATCCCAAACCCAATCCACCAAAACAAGCTCCTCGGGCAATGCTTTAGGCTCAATAGGTCTTCTCCCACAAACCACTTCCAACAACAATGCCCCAAACGCAAACACATCAGAACTCGTTGTTGGTTTCCCTGTTCTCGTTAACTCGGGTGCTAAATACCCCAAAGTTCCCACCACCCTCGTCGTGCTTGGATTCTCACCATGATCATAAAGCTTTGCCAAGCCAAAATCACCTAATCTTGCATTCATCTCAGAATCCAAAAGAACATTCCCTGCTTTCACATCTCTGTGAATCACTGTTTGTTCCCATTCCTCATGCAAATAAACAAGCCCTGAAGCCACACCTTTTATGATCCTAAACCTTTCTTCCCACCTCAATATTGCTCTTGGTTGTTCAAATATATACTTATCTAAACTCCCATTTTCCATGAAATCATACACTAAGATTAAATCATTTCGCTTCCGACACCAACCTAGTAACTGTACTAGGTTCCTGTGACGAAGTTTACCAATGGTTTCAATTTCTGAGATAAACTCTTGCAACCCTTGTCTTGATTCTTGGGAGATTTGTTTCACAGCTATTTCAGTTTTGGAATCTGGTAACACTCCTTTGTAAACTTTACCAAAACCACCAAACCCAAGAAGGTTCTTGTCCTTGAACCCTCTTGTAGCTTGCTTCAGTTCCTTGTAAGGAAATCTATGTGGTCCCACTTCTAGTTCCCAAGCTTCTATAACATCATTGTTTTTCATCTTGAAGTAAAAAGCTAAGCCAGTTGTTAAAACTATTAGAATCACAAATGAAATAGTAAGACCCAGGATTAAGGCCTTTCGAGTTCGAGTATTGTGTGAAGAGAGTAAAGGAAGATTTTTCAAAGACAAAGTTTTGGATTCTCCATTGATTTTGAAGCTCCAACCCAATATATAGTGTGAGCCAGAGAGTAACCCTGTTGAAGCAGAAAACCCAACATACATAGTTTCTTTGAAAATTGGTGTTAGATCTACTTGATATGATAAGATTGGTGAACTTGGTTTTGATGAAGTTGGTGAGAGTCTAACTTCTATAATGCTTCTTGAGGAATCATAGTCGATCCATGCTTGAATCACACTACCACTCTTCAAGTTGAGGTCTTGAACTTGTTTATTAATTGACCCATCAGCAAAAAAACATGCTTTAACTGATTTGTTTGATACCATGTTGTTAAGATTGATACCAACATGATTGTCATTGATGTCGTTGAATTCGAAATCTTGGACAGTATCGAATTCAACTGCGAATAAGTGGTTTGAAAAGTTGCCTAAATCATGTGGGTTGAGAAGGCCTAGATACTGACTAGGATAACCATTGGAGAGTGTTTTGGAAGGTGAAATGGTGAAGGCAAAGCCATGTCCTCCTAGTTTTGGATACTGAGGGACTATTGCAAAAGCAAAAGAAGTTGAAAAGGAGAAAACTTTGGTGCTGGTTTTGTTCTTGAAGTGGATTGGTGTTGAATAAAAAGCATGACCAAGTACTCTTTCAGTGTCATTTGTTAAACGAATTATGCCTCTGTGTTCAATCACTGCACCTCCATTGAAGGTTATGTTGGTAGCAGCTTCATTGAATCCAGCATAGAAAAACTCATCTTGCTGAGAATGAGACTGTATGAAGTTTGAGGCTAGAAGGACCATGATGCAAAGAAGACAAAGAGGTATATTTGCCATGACAAAGTTAAAGTTGAGGTTGAGGATGTTGTTGTTATTGGTTCAATGTTTATTATGTTGTTAATAGGACAGAACAGAGGGATGGTTTAAAATTGGAAATCACATGGTAGCAGCATGTTGTTTGTATATAGTATTATTTGTTTGTGTAAAGATGACTGTATTGACTTGATTGAGCAACCAGAGAGAGTGCGGTGTGCTTTACAGCTTGTAGTTTGTGGGTTGGAAAATGAAACGTGGTTGTTGCTTGTTTGTTTAATTTTACACGTGGGTGAGTGGTTTTTTATTTTAAAAAAACAAAACTATATTCATTTATTCAAATTGATAGAATATATAGATTACCATTGCCAAAAACTTAAAAATGAATTTGCGAACAAACTTACATCGCTGAAGTTAATAGCATACAACGACAAAATATTTACGAATAATATAATAAAATTGAAATCGCCAGAATACCATGTTTCTCGATCTGCAACGTTGACGTCCAAATCATTGACTGAATATGTGATTGATTGAAGTTGATCTTTTTAATATGACACTACTAGAAAAAGAAAAATTAGCGAGGGAAATTAGTTACGGAAAAAATGAAATTCCTCACAAATTTCTTGGTCGCAAAATTTAGTGACGGAATTAGAGAGGGATTTCACGTTTTCCCTCACTAAATATCCCTCATTAATTTTTATTTTTTTAGTAGTGTGAACTGAATGAACATTGTAACAAGACGCGAAATCAAACAATGTCACACAACACAACGAACAACAACACCGCACTCAGACGACGAAATCACGAAAACATGAGAGAAAAAAACTTGATATATGTGAAAATCACTTATTTAGATCAAAAGAAATGAGAAAAAGATGTAAAGAGGTGATTCAAGGTCAAAAAATGACCTAAAATCACCCTTGCTCGATAAGTGAAAGAGAACTTAGAAAGAAGTTGGAGTTTTTCTCAATAAAAAAATTAGGACGAACAAATGATTTATTCTTCATACGATGACGTGGGCGTGTAGTTTCCTACTCCATTTAAACACTTTTGTTTAACTTCATGAGATTGTGAATATTTCTAAACGATCGCCGGTTCTATTAAACTGTTAAGTTGGTTTTTATATTTAACCATCTTCAGATATTTTAACAACTTACTATCAATATTTAATTACTAATCCTCTTCAAAAATAGTTAACTACTAATCAATTTAGTATCTAATATGCTGTCAGAATGCATAATATGACTAAAAGTGTTCATGAATTAATTGGGTGGTTAACATGGGACCATGATTCTCTGCAGTCGGGCAGATAATACAGTCACGCAGTCAGAGTATTGTTGACCTTACGATTGAAATCGGATTGTGAATATTTAAAGATCAGAAGTGGAATAAAATTTGTTTCAACAGATCAGACGGCTGATATCATTCTACAGTCACTATTTGACTGCAAGAGAATCATTTTCCGTTAACATGCATGCATACATTGCTTTCTTCTTATTATTATTATGATTTGAGATCACATCACGTTTTTTTATCATCTTTTGTTGGACACTACTTTCTCCACCCGACATCAACTCAAAAATGTGCATTTAGAATAATCACTACATTTTGCACGTCCTGGTGTGTACTTTGATATAATTTATGCGGTCTAAATGTACACTTTCTCTAGCTTTGAAAAAACTTATTCACACGTAGGAGAAACTTACCTCTACACTGCTGTAGTTTTTTTTTTGGTCAAGGTTGTAGTTTCTTACTGATTCATAATAATTCGTCATCTAAATGTTTTATTTTTTATTGGAGAACAATAGTGGCAGCATCGTTTCGTTGTAGTAGTTAAATTCTGTCAATAAAGAATAAAATAGAAACAAAATCTTTGTAATATCTAAACTTCAGCCTCTCATGCGGTTGTCCATTTCCCATACAAATTATTCTCCACTATTTGTCTCGTCAGGCTGAATTTGGATAGTATATCATGTGTCTAGTGGTTATTTCTTTTATAATAAAAATAAATAAATATACACTGATTTCTTTATTTCTCTTTTTTAATATTTAAATTCAACTAATACTGCCATATAGTGGAACCTTGATTGGTTTAATAATTTTGTTTGATCAGCAATGACTTCTGCATGTTTTAATTAGGTATTTTCAAATATGATTAAATTAATGAGAGTCAAGAATTAGCATCAACTCAGCATTTGTGTGTTTGTCTAAAGTTTTCTAAGTGAGACAAGACAATCGATATCTGAATGTGTAGGTAAAGTAACATACTGATATAGTGCTATGGATATGTTTGACTTTTGGGAAATTTGATTATCATGTCAAATATGGAAAACCGACTTTTAGGTGATGAAATAGGTTTTAAAGCACTAGTAACATTTCCTTTTTATAAGTTGTGGTTATTGAAAGTCAAATCTATTTGACATGCATCTATTTCTTCATGGGAACTCACTCCAAATTTTACATTCTATACTTGAAGGGAATAGTGATCACAAAAATTAAGGTAATCAGTATCACATAAATTAAGGTCATTAAGATTATCATGCAAACTTGCAAAGAATTAAAGCTAACATACTATACTTTTATCTTTTGCAATCAATAGATTGTCAAGATATACTCCCAATAGGATATGCATAAAGCTAACACTTTGTTTGGAATTAAAGAAAAGTTGATGAAGGATTGGGAGAGGAGAGAATGCACACAAACCCTTTTTTTGATTGGTTTAAAAACATGTGTGAAGGATGAAAAAAATAGGACTCACAAAAAGATTTTCTCTCCATTTTTTCTTTGTTTACAATTTTGCCAATTTTTTTTAATTATTTTATCAATTTTTTAAAAAGATATTTATGTCTTTTTATTCATATCATTGACATTGTTTATTCTTATCTCTTCCAATCCAATCAAACAAGAGAAAAGAAAGTTTTTATCATTCTTTTCTTTCATTTTCTTCACAGGCTCATCATGTGACATCTTAAATAATAGAATCTAGAAAGAAAGAAGAAATCAAGGCAAGGGTATGTATAATAGGTAGAAAGAGAAAGGCACCAAATTTAATTAAACATTGTACATATAACAAAATTACATAGGAAGACACTCCAAAAAGAAAAATAATAATAAAATTATCTCAAACTTGGAATCTTTTCCTTCCACCTAATAACATTGAGAATGTTACAAGCACGTGCCATCACAACTTCTAGTAGTTGCATCGAAGTTTGAGGCATTTGAATCAAGAACAAGAACTTGTAATGCCTGCACAAAAAAACAACCCAAGATTTTTTTAGTCCCAAGTTTTTTATTTGAACCAAACATAATAGTAACATTAATTAAGGTAGATGCAATTACAAACCTCCAAGATCATTGGAGAAACTAGAATTTTCCCTCCTTAATAGCATCTTGATTAGCATCACCAAGAGCAGCACCTTCCAAATACTTGTCTGCCAATTGGACTCTCTTGACATTCTCTTGTTCTGAGACAAGCATGTTACCATACTCCAATAGCTTTTCTAGTGTCATCTTTGGCTGCTCAAACACTGGTGGTCCTTCCTTTGAGTTCACAAGCTTCTTTCCAATTGTTTCAATACCAACTCCAGAAACCCACTTCCTCACTTCATCATCATACACTCTAGCCCTCAATGCACCAAAGAAATCTGCAATAATAATAGCTAGTAAATAAGACAGACCGACAAACAAACAGATAGACAGACGGACAGACAGATAGGTAGGTATACCGATGGATTGGCCAGGGAAGGTGTCAACAATCTTGACAATGTCATCCTTTGCGATATTGTCATGGCGGAAAATTCCAACGCAGACACCAATACGGTCTTCTCTTGTAGGAGCCCAGTAGAACTTCTCCATACGACCATCACGGATGAGAGGAGCATAAAGTGTTGAGAAATCGTTACCGGTGACAATGATGGGCACACGAGCGTTGTCTTCCTTGTTGTACATACCAGGGAGTTGGACATTGGTGGGGTTATCAGCAATGTTCATGAGTGTGGCATTCACCATCTGGTTGTTGACAGTGTATTGTGTGGTTCCACCCATACGACCTGCTCCTGCATCGAGATCGTTGATGAACAGACAACACATCTTTCCCTTCCTGATAATGTCAGAGGCTTCACGGTATCTCTGTCTGATCAGTTTTGCTGGCTCTCCTGCATTTCCACTTTCAAGCTCTCCAGCACTCATCATGATGGGGCTGTAACACAATTTCAACAACAAATTAAGCAGAAGATTATGTAACACAACATATGCTATATACTGAGCATGCTTGGAAGAGCTTATTTGGTCTTGCTTTATGAAAATTAGGCCATGTTTGCATAAAAAAGTTTATTAAGAGCTTCTTTGATTGTATAAGTGCTTATGTATAAGCTATTTCTATAACAAAAGATAAAATAAATTCAAGTAAGCTATAAACTGCTTTTATACGCTATCTTGGAGTGCTTATCGGAAAAAAGACAACAACTTATAGACATCGTTTATTTTCATAAGCGCTCCTAAATAGTCTCGCAAGTGTATATGTCAATAGATAAACTCAAATAAATTAATCGAAACATGTCCTTAATGGTTGAAAGAACTTATAAAAATAGTTTATGATATGTCCATAAACTGTATTAAGCTAATTTTCATAAGTTCTTCCAAATAGTTTATAGTCATAAGTTGATCTTAGCTTTTGAAAAGTTTTTCCCCTTTGATAGTAGAGACAATTTATACATGAAATCTCATAAGGACTTATTTAGTAATCACTTCTTGAGTTTCAAAGTTGTGAGGTTTAAGAATTTAAATCACAATTTATACTAGAAAGCATGTTGTGCATGGAATTGGTTAGCGTAATAAATAAGTAAGAACTCACTTGATTCCCATCTTGGCAAAGACAAGCTCAGCTTGGAAAGATTTTCCCTGTCCTTTTCCTCCCCAGACTCCAAGAATGAGAGGAACCTATAAAAACAAAAATGAAAATATTGAATATGTATCCCAATTCTGCTAAAGTCATAGCATAATTTATAGAGAAATCATGTGTCAAATTTACATACCTTGATGTTGGGTAGGGTCAAGAAATTCTTAGTGATGTGAACAACAAGCTTGTCCATAAAAGCAGGAGCAATGTAAAATCCATCCATAGTGTTGTCAAAGTTGTACCTAAAACACCATCATTTACAAACCATATTAATAAAATCATGAGCAAATTAAGAGTATTTGGCTTTAAATTAACAAAATGTGTAGCAAGTCACTCACTGTTTAAGTCCAGTACTAAGGTACTCATAAGAACTCATGACTGCATAATGAGTTCCAGTATCTTGTGGTGCTTGGAAAACTGAATCAACCATACCCTTTCCTCTTGTGATGTCTTGTTGGTCATCTGAAATATCATAGGCCAAACCCCTCCATCTGTCACCGTCGGTCTGTTTACCCTCATCGATCTCTTTAGCAGCAAAAACTTTGAAGCTTCCTGAGGAAACTTTTGTGTTTGGAAGTCTTGCGGTAAGCTTCTTCAAGCTTGTGCCGAAGAAAGCTGAATTTGAAACTGTTGGTCCAGCTACTACTGAGCCATTCAAGCTCATCTGCAACATCACAGCACTTCACATTATTACAAAGTTCAACTCTTACAAATTACAATTACCTCCCCCTCTTTTTACTAACTTATCTATTCTATATCTTTTTTTTTATAACGAAAAAAAATTAGGTGAAAAAAACTAGTGGATCAAGATAGAACTTGTATCGAATCAAAAATCTAAGATACAAGTTCTGTCGTGATCCACTAGACTAACTCCTTGAAATTTATTACTCCTATATATCTTTTTAAACTTTACATGATTTCTATATTCGAATCCGTTTGGATAAATAGTTTAATTGAGTGTTTATAGCATAACTGATTATCATACAAGTGTTTATGTATAAACTATCTATATAACAAAGAATGAAATAAATTCAAACTGTTTTTATATAACTTATAAGCTGTTTTCATAAGATGTATTGTAAATCTTATGAAAATAAGCTCAAAAACAGCTACAATATTCCATAAACTTCTATAAGCTCTCACAAGTACTTACGTCACTAAATAAGCTTAAATAAGCCGATTCAAACGGCCTTGAATATGTTATATCATGCATCAAATTATATGAAAGTAGGAGTGTAAGATAAACTAATCACCCTTCTAATATGGTATCTATAAATGGATCATTACATCACACAACACCATTCTGTGCTATATAATCATACATATCAATGATTAAGTATCACAAATTCCAATTCAAAACATAATTAACCAGTACTATGTAACTGCAGTAATGTATATATAGTACTAGTACTAGTAATAAAATTTAAGTCACATGATTTGGAGGATTTAATTATTGACAAACACACCTATGTGAATGTGAACTATATAAACATGCATACTATACTATAGTATTTAATTAAACAAGTGAAAGTAACATACTGGAGTTTTGACAGCTCCAACAGTTGAAACTGAAGCAGCCATTGATAGTGCTTTGATTGGTGTTACACAAAATAGGAAGGTAGTTGAAGCAAATGATTCTATGCAAGTTTATGATCAAATTGAGGGATTTATATTAGCTGATTAATTGATAGGGTGTAACAATAGGATTGGTCATTGAAACCATAACGTCCACACAATGAAGATTACCAAGCTGCCACGTGGCAATCATAGAGTTGCTACATTTCTCATTCACTCTTAAGCAATGACCTTGAGGTTGGTATTGAAGGTATTTCCAGCTCCACAAGTATTAAGAAGAGTTTATTACCACACAAGACTTGGATAGGACTCATCTCATCTCATCTTATTCTAAATATTCAAGCATTGGTTACTCTCATTTTACACTAAAAATTAAAACATCAATGTCTTTTATTGGTGAGTGGCCAATGATAATATTGCTATTTTAAACTGATCATTATCATTTCTATTTTCAACCTATCATATTGGTCTTTCAATTTAGATTACATTATTATTACATACAAACCTATCATTTTATTTCGCATTAGTCACCCAATTATTTTATTTCTGTAAATTAATTTGGAAAATTCAAGATAATTTCATAATTTAAAGGGATTGGACCCATTACATTTTGCATGTTGGCCTAGGAACTCATTACTTTCATCATACTGCAATTAAAGGAAATTCAGAACTTTCCTACTTTCTTCATTGATATGCTTCACTTTAGTAGGGGGAAAAAATTGTTTAAGTAAATGTCATTTTCATTAAAATTATTTTCCCCAAACTAAGCCTTCTAATCAACAGATTGAATTAGCTTATTTGAATTATCTATTGACATAAATTTTGTGAAATTGTTTGGGAAATTTATGAAAACAACTTCTAACGTTGGTTCTTAAACTATTATTAGTTTATTTTTGTAAATTCTTCAAGAAAGTTTTTAAAAATGGATTATAGTTTCTAAGAAAATAATTCAACATTATTTTATCTTTTGTTATAAAAATAGCTTATACAGAAACACTAATTATGATAAACAATTGTGTTATCAACAACTATAATGATGGGAAACACTCTATAATCAAGAAGGTTAGTTTTGAAAAATGTCATATCTTTTGACATTTTATAACATTTCTTAAACGTCACTAATTTTAAATCAGAGGGGAAGTAAGAACTAAGAGCGTCGCGTTCTTTATTAAAATTTTAATGTACAATTTTATTTTTTTTAGAAAAATAAACGATATTCATTCATTCAAATTGATAGAGTACATCAATACAATACAAATCCAAATTCACTAAAAACAAAACGAATGAATTTGTGAACAAACTCACAGCATCCATGTTATTAGCATAAAACGGCAAAGTACATATGCCTACAAATATGATTATATTCATGTCTCCGAAATACTCATGTCTCCGGATCTGCAACGTTGACGACGCCAAAGTCATTGTCATTGATCGGATCTGCACTTGCTCAAAGCTAATCTTTCAACCTGAATCAAATAAACACCGCACTAGGATGAAAAATAAAAAATACACCGCACAAAGACGGGAAATCAAAACAAACAGATTCGTTCAGAGACGACGAAATCACAAAAACAAACGAAAGAAAACAAAAAATATGTGAAATCACTTTTTCAATTAGGATGGAAGGAAAAACAATTCGGAGTGGTGATATTTAGGTCAAAATTGACCCTAAATCACCCCTCTGAAAAGAAGAAAAAGAAAGGGGTGACGACTAGGGTTTGAAAAGGAGAGAAGAGAGAGAAGTATGATGTATTATATTTTGTTGTACGATTTAAAAGTCTTTCATTTAAACGAAAATTTTGAAATCATCATAGCACCAAAACTTGACATGTCGTTGTTTTTTCTCTTTAGGTTGGCAAAAAAAAACTGGTTATCATAATATTAGTACGAAGTTTCTATAGTTGTTTAGCAATGACTAATCTCAGATGGAGAACATGTAGGACACAAAAGGTGGGTTCTCCCCTTCCAACCGATTTTTTTTCATACGCATAAGTCATGAATTGAACCCATGATTACATGCTTAAGGTATAAGTCTCTTATCATTTGGATCAATCCATTATTGGTCATGCTCGCAAGTTCTAATAGTCACATAAGCTCCATAACGTAGTGCGTATCAAAATAACAATCAATTTTGGATGAAATTAAAGGGAAGGACCAACTGTCTATGTTTATAACCGTCAAGAATCATTTTTATGGCTTTCCTTTTTCAGAGGAAAATTTTGTGTCTGCTAGTAAAACTAACTTAGTCATTTACATAATTTATTAGGGTAAACTGCACTTTTTATCCCCTAAGTTTCAAAATATTGAGGTTTTGACTCCCTATTAAAAAAAAAACAAATGTGACCCCCCATGTTTAGGGAAATATGCTCTTTTGACCCCCTAACATAAGAGAAATATTCTCTATTAAGTGATGACTCGTTAGTTCTAGAAGATTTGGGACTGACTAGTTTGTTAGGAAGAATCTAAAATAATATTCTTAACAATAGAGAAATTCACTCTGATTTGTAAGGCCAAGGAAAACCTCCTAAGAATTGAAGAGAAGAGAAATAAATTTAATTTCATTGATGATTGTAAAAGAGATAGTACAATATCTTATATAGGGAATATTATTTTAGATTCTTCCTAACAAACTAGCGAGTCACCAATCTTCTAGAACTAATGAGTTGTCACTTAATAGCAACATAGTCACTCCACTTTTAATGATGATCTTTTTGGGTCTCCTTAACTCATTGAACTCAATCTTCGATCCTAATTCATTGTCGCTTGTATCCTTGCTCGTATCATCATCACTACAGATGATTGATAAGTTAAGGGAGATTCACCATAATAGTAAAGATGTCATTGATAAGAATTAATTATGGTTTAATACAAAAACCAAAAAGGAGTCGATCCTTCCTCACAAGATCTTGATGGTTGTTCAAAAGATCCCTTAAAATTGTTCACATTTATGAAGAAAAAAAGTCAATCGAAAGTTATGACTCGATCGAAGTTTACAAACACAAAAAAAGTGAATTGAAAGTCATAGTTTTAAAAACCGGCTCGGACCGGTCCGACCAGGAACCGGTGGGTATGCCGGTTCGAGCCACATGTCAGATCGGTTATGCATTTAAACCGGTGAAAACCGTTTTGACTCGTCAAAAACCGGCTAAAACCAGTGACTCGGCTGGTTTTCTGAGCCAACCCGGTTTAATATTTTTTATTCTCATAATTAGTCATTAGGGAAGGATTAATACCGATTATTGCTCCATTAATGTACCAATTAATACCGTTTAATGCTTCAACAATTAATGCGGATTAATGCTTCAACATCAACATCTTTTGACTTTGTAGAAAATCCACAATATGAAAAAGTGAGGACAATAAGAATCGAACCACATACATCAAAATGAATAGCTAGAAACTTAACCACTACAACAATTTCATATCTTAGTTATCAAATAAAATATATTATATATGTAAGTATATTACATTTTAATTTTAGAAGGGAATAGAACACAATGTTTATTTTCTTTTAAAAAGGGAACGGTAGTTTTTTTTTGAAAAAAAAGGGAACATTATTATTAAATATAATATTTACACAATAATATTAGTATAACATCGTATATATTTTTAGAAAATCTAGATATTATATTAATATTAATATATGTGCAAAACAAAATTTATTTCATGTCGACAAAATATAGCTATATAAATATTAATATACATATTACATGTCTTTTTTTTACTTTTTAAGTGGCCGAGTCATATATTCAATCCAATTTAATTTGGTTAAATATCTATAAAAAAAATTAGTCTTAAGACCGAGTTATTTGGTTTAATCCGATTCAGTCATGCGGTTCAACCAGTGACTCAGTGGTTCGACCATTAACTCAGTGACCCAGTACCCCTACCGAGTCGATGACCGAGCCGAGTTTTAAAACTATGTTGAAAGTTACGACCTGATTGGTTGAGCAATTTGATAGACCAATTATGCAACCATTCAAGATCTCATTAGAGAAAATCAATTCATTTCAAAGTTTACAAATGAGGCCCTTCTTAGTAGAGTATTTATATCTATAGAGTAAAAATCCATAGAAAATTGCTTTTCTCTATTTTGTTTTTTTCTCATTCCCACCTCAAACTTCCTAAAATAACTCCAACGTGAGTTAACTCACGCTCGATGGATCCAGCGTGACTTAAATCACAATTATATCCAACGTGAGTTAAATCACGTTGACCCCCATCGTGAGTTAACATGCGTTAGTTTTAGGTGAGCTAACAAACCAACAATTCTTGACATAGATGCTATTTTTTAATCCCCTAAACATGCATTTTTTACACTATCCATCATCCGCTATCACTACATTCATTTACCACATTCATTCATTCATTGATGAAATTCACACAATTTGGAAGAAAAATCGATTTCTTAGGTTTTGAAACGCAATGGCTTCTGTTTCAGCTTGTGTTGTTCTAAAATAGAACGCAACGTGAGTTGAGTCACGCTGGTTCTGAGCGTAAGTTAAGTCATGTTGGGTCAATCGAGCGCTCACGTTTGGGGTTGTCTTAGGAAGTTTGAAGTGAGAATGAGCAAAATTGTTTGCGAGAAGAGCAATTTTCAAGTCCATGTACCTAAAAAGGCCTTAAGACATTAATATGGGCTCATTGGACTTGCAATACTTAATTTAAAGACTCATTTTTTTTCCACTCCATGGATTTCTCATGCGCCCTATGTAGTTCGGATTACAGAATCCAAACGGCATAAACACCCCATAAAAACTTCTAAAACACATTCAACATTACAGATTTTAAAATCTGAATAGGGCACACAAGAAACCAACAACTATTAAAAAGGTTTGAAACCAATTTTTTTTTTTTTTTTTTACAATTCATAGCAAATACAAATAAAACTAACAACTATTTTAAAGGTTTGAATTGAAATCTTCGTTGTTTTCCTTATTATTTGCTCCTTTTAGTTCATCTTCTTCCCCTCATTCTAAAAGAAATTTTACCTCGAATTTGTCTCCAATATGACTTACATGAAGAAAGATACAAGTCAATGAAATGAAATAGAAAATTAACCTTTCCACCATAATCAAATGAAAATTGTGAAAAAAGACTAAATGTATCGATTAGGTGCAACACAAATCCATTTTTAGCATCCAACAATTTAACATACTAAAGGTAGAGAGAGAGTTATACCTCTTGAAGTTGACATTAAGGACCAATTTTACCTTCATTAAATTGGACTTGGTAGCAAACGATAATCTAATTTATTTTTGCTTAGGTTTTTCAATGTAAATTGAGCCTCGGTGATATTTTTCTCATCACAAACCAATGATGCTTTTTTTTAAAGAAGACAAGTTCCTCAAACACATTAGGAATATCATATGAAAGCTTAAAGATTCGGCAAGAATCGGTAGAGTAAGGAGAGATAAGGTAAAGAAACCATCAACTATAACAGCTCTCAAAATATTATAAAAATTTTCAAAATAAATAATTTTATTCTTTAAATAAGTTATGGTAATTTATTTATGGATCATAATTTTTTTTTGAAGGAATGGATCATAATCTAATAACTATGGCTTGCACACTATGACAATAACATATAAGTCATAATCTTATACCAAAGGCATTTATTTATGGATCTATTAGCATAAACTCGATACTTTTAAAAATTTACACACACATATTATTTTAAGGTTATTTTGTCCTTATAAAATCATATGTATCCTTCAAAATTTTAACTATTTTTGCAGTCACGTTAAGTACGTTATAAAAATATTTCTTACAAAAGTTTAAAGTTTTTTAACAAGGGATGAAATAAATATAAATTTTTAAGCAATTAGCACTTAAAAATTCATATTTAATTCATATTTTGTTAAAATTTTAAAGTTTTGTGTGAGAGATTGTTATAATATTTTAAACATCTTTGTAAAAATTCATTCATAAAAATATGAAAGGACATATGATTTGATTTAAGAACAAAGACCAAAAATCATAACATAACACATTTAAGGGACCAAAACTTGCTAAAAAAAATTACAGAGACTAAAAATAAATTTTAATTTATTCATGGGAACCAAAACCTTATTTAGCCCTTACTTTTATATTAAAATAAAACAGTATACAAGCATGGATAATAAACCAAATATATTCATTTTTATCAAAATATACACACTTGAATAGTTTTCAAATTAGGCATACATGTATCTAATCTTACATGTTAAATCTAACATAAGCAAAAATCACTTTTGAGATACTATAGGGTTTTGTGGTGGTTTGGTTTGCCTGGGGTTACTTGCAGGGTTGGGTGTGGTTGTATCTCCTCTTCCTTCCCGGGGTGGCCTTCTGGCTATTTCTGTTGTTTTTTGTTTTTTACAGGTGTTTGTCGGGTTCGCTGCTGATTTTGGCTCTCGGTTTCATAGAGTTTTATTTTCTTTTTGGTGTTTTTGGCCTCTTTTAGGGTCTTGAGGGTGTGCCGGCTCCGCCTGCGGGGTTTGGGGATTTTGTCCTTTGTGGTGGTTTCTTCGAGTATCGCTTGTCGGCTCTAGCTGTATATTCTGTACTCTTTATCCTCCTTTCTCTTTTATATTATATTATATATATATATATATTCGCCTTTCAAAATAAAATAAAATATCATCATGCATCCTTAAAAGTAAAATTGTGTATTGTGTACCTTCACCACAACCATATATGAATAAGTGTGTAGTCATATCTCCATCAAAGTTATATTTACTTCCTCCGATCACGTTTATAAACAAAATTTCCTTTTTTAGATTCATTAAATAACTGATGTATCTGAATTATAATATAGTCCAGAGACATCAGTTATTTGACGAATCTTGAAAAACAAAAGTTGTTAATAAATGTGACCGAATGGAGTATTATTTAACCACAAATAAATAAATAAATCAAACCTACATATTGCAAGATCTTGTGTTGGAAACAAGAAAAATTTCAAACGAGATGATGATGGTTGCACAAATAAATTTTAAAGTGTGTGAACACGCTAAGAGCATCTACAATGCTAAACCCAAAAATTTTAAGTTTACTCCAATGTAAGAACCATATGTATGTTCTTATATTACTTTAATGTAAGAAACTTCTTTATTGATCTTAATATAGCCTTTAGGGGAATTCCAGTGAACCTGATGAGTCACATAATGCTTACTAGTGGTACCGAGAGCGTGAACCATAGAGGCATGATAAGATGTTATGTTGTTGACAGAATTCCAAGTCTTTCTTCGCATTTTAGAAAATTTATTCATTTATGTTTTTCCAAATTTCAATACAAGTTACTATGAACTTAGTACCCGCCTTCATTCTAGCATGGCGTTTAAACCAAATATGACAATCCTGCATATAAAAATTGTATGTGGGAGAAACATGCATCCAAATAGGCATTGCTCTAGGGGCAATCTCGTAGAGTATGTGGATCACTTTTAACAGTAGCTCCACATCTATATATGACAGGAAGTATTGGAGGGACAAAAAGACCTAAACATAAAGACAAAATGACCAAATTGTTCACTCGATTCTAATAACCATTATTTCATTTATTTTTCTTACCTTGTCCGATTCGATTCTCTACTAGTGTACCATTTTTAATGATAAAGGACCTAAACATGAAGAGAAAATGACTAAATTGTTATTAAAAATAATAGAATCAAATAAGTTTTCTGTCCTTATAAAATTTTAGAATTTCGTTTTTTAGTCCCTCTAAAAAAATTTATTAAGTTTTGGTCTTCAAATATTTTCCGTCACTATTTATGATCCATACTTTTAAGTAAAATTATGTGTATCTTTAGAAATTTTAAATTATTTTTTGCAGTCCTATTTAAATTTAATACATTATAGAAATCTATTTTACAAAATTTTATTTTATTTTAACAATGGATGAATTAAATATGAATTTTTAAGTTATTAACCCTTACAAATTCATATTTTGTTAAATAATTATACATTTTGGTGCAAAAAATTATTATGATACTCTAAACATCTCAGTTAAAAAATTTCAAATTTCTGATATAAGAATGAATACCATAGTGTCGTACCAAAACTATCCATTGCCTTCCTTGTACCAAAATCAAGTGATGAAAGCATTTTACATCTACAAGCACAACAAATACATAAGACAATAAATACTCTTGACTTTGAAAGTTGACCCCTTTTTGTGATGGCCCGTGGCCGACCCAAAGGCCAAGTTCCACCGATTACCAATCTCAACTCTCAAAGTCTTATCAAATGCTCAGTTGAGAGTTCAGCCCCTAACACATGACAACCCTTATTTACTTTTTTCTAGAAATACCCTTAAGAGGCATGATGTAAAAGAAGAGTGGTCATATTTAAACAAATATTTGTGAAAAAATTTATGACAATTTTTTTTTCTTTTTTTATTGGTCAAATATAATAAAGAGAAAAAGGAAGAGAAAGAACAAAACAACTATGTAAATATGAGATAAAGTTGTTAAAAAGTTCTCAGACTTCTAATATAATTTAGGGTCATGCTAACCGGTGCCCCCGGGGCACTGGTTAAGCATACAAAAAAAGGAATTTATTACCATAAAAGGAAACTTTGTTGACTTATTTATGGATTAATTACACAGTTTTCAATGCAATAATTACTATATAATTTTCCTTTTTAGTATCCTTAACCAGTACCCCGGGGGCACCGGTTAGCATTTCCCTATAATTTATAGTCATGATAAGATTTTAACGAGAGAAATCAAGTGACAACATTCTAGATCAAAATTTTATTTATATTGAAATTTATATATACCATTATTTACACTTGAATAGAAGGCAAGCGGGCAACAAACTGCACCGCTAGACCTTTTTGGATGGCAAAACCAATCCTTGTGAACACAACATTCATGGACCTTGAATAGAAAGCATGTTGATTGTCAGAACACGCTTTCTCATGTTTGGCCACTTTGCTTGACGCAACTTTTAGGGCTGTCTGTCCTACAGTAAAAGGTCCAACACCTAATCTCACAAGTGGTGAAACCCCGATCAAGACTATTCTAATTTATCATGTTGTTAACTTGGTTCTCATAATTAATTAATAAACTTATCATCCTTTTATTTTGGTCATTAAATCCTAAAGGTGATATTATTAGTTTTATGAGACATCATTTGGTTGTAAGATTCATCTTTCAACCTTATGATACTTGGATCAAGACTTGACACTAAAAAGCAAGTTAATTGACAATTAGCTTATATTAGCAACAATAGAAAGGAAGAAAAAAAACTTATAACATTGGTGATTCACTTCGTAAAGAATCGACCCAACATATTAAGAGGTTTAAAATAAATTTTATCATCATGCTTTAAAAAAGTTTATAAGAAAACATTGATAAAACAATGTTTACTTAGCACAAGGTTTAAACTTAAAGCCAAAGGATTTAAGGCTTTGATCTTGACCAACTAAATTAGGAAAAAATATATAATTAAGAAAAATACTACGTAAAGTTCCCTAAGTACTATTCGTCCTGTTTTGAACGTGAAAACAAGGAAACTACCAAAACTAATTTGCCAAATGTTGCATTTACATAGCCTAATCAAACGCAGTTCAGAGAAAATTATGTGGGGAGCAAGATGAACCGTGCCTAAGGCAAAATATGTAAGTATTGTCCTATAATTAAGCTATCATATTTTATATATTTATAATTAAATTTAAAGTCTAAAGTCTTAACTTGGATTGCTTAGTCCTTGGACCAACCCTGACTTCACAACTAGCCATGAGCACGGATAACACTTGCGTAACATTGTGATGTGACATTGACCAATCCCAATGTAACACATGTCACTATTTACTTATAAAAATAGCAACAAAAAATATATACGAAAAAGATCGAAGAAAACCACTTGTCACATTGTGGTTGACCAATGTCACATGACATGACCAACGTCACATGACATTGGCACCACATTTTCACACGAGTGCTATCCCTATGAGCAGATATGTCAATAGATATTTAACTTGTTGGATAAGTTCTCTTAATTACCTACAATGTGTAGGAAAATTACCCCTTTTATGAGTTTTTTTTAATCAAATGTGTTTTATGCATAATTGCAAAGATGAATCCATTTAGTTGGGTCCTAGTCGGGTATGACCGCAGTGGTGACAAAGCTTTGTCCTGAGAAATTTAACATTGATGCATTCAACTATTTTATGAGTTTGAGTGCAACTATAAGCTAAATTCTTTTTTTTTTTTAAAGGATATAAGCTAAATTCTTATGTACCTTAGAGTTTTGTTGAACTCTCTAGACAAAATTTTCTCAATGTTGAATTTATTTTAAAATAACTAATATAAAAATATGATATGACAATGAATGTTTAGATGAAAGATATATACTCGATCAAACTTTATGGATATCACTATAAGGATTTCAGACCAGAACAAATGAAGTATTACATTCATTAAGTATCTTTGATAGACAAATGGAGTATTACATTAGTTAAGTATCTTTGATAGTTTAAAGTTTGTGTACGCATATTAAAAATCATTTCATGTGAAATGCATCCTTACATGTTTTAAGTTCAACATTTGTATCATTTGTGAGTGAAAGTGAACATACAAGTTAGTCGATTATTTATTTATTTATATTGTAATAAATTGGTCCATTTTTTCATCTAACTTTTTTTTTAAAATGTTTACATGACCATTAAATATTGAGGTGGAATGGTCAAAAAGTGTTTATGACAACAATATTTCTCTGCTAAATAATACACATATAAACCATAATTTTGAGAATAGTGATAAAAAAAATTACATCAATATTTCTCTACTAAATAATTTTGAGAATAGTGATAAAAAATTTTACAACGCTCCTAAAATATTCTTGATAAATGTTGTCGCTATATTAAGCATTTCTCTACTAAATAATACACATATAAACCATAATTTTGAGAATGGTGATTTTAGACCTACCAAGTTAGTAATAAACGTCCACATAAGTATTTTATTTTAACTAAGTTTGATTTGCATATATTTTATGACTAAAAGACTAGATACACACTTTTACCGACATAAATGACAATTTGAAACTAAAAAATAAAATGGCTAATCCAATACAAACATTCAACTTAAAAACTTCATGATGAATTTAGCTTAAATTATTTTACAACTCTCATTTTTTAATGCAAAGCAAATATTAACTTTAAGAATATAGTTGAAACTATTAGCTTTTGATACTAAATCTCAACATCAAAGTCAATAATAAATTAGGTACATCTACGATTTGTTTATAATCGAGACCAAACGGAGTATATCTCTTACGATAAAATATGATCCACAAAACAATATACTTCTGAAAATCCTATAATTAAACAAAAGCTAGATAAAATATTTTATGAACGGAAATGTTAATGCACATGAGAAGAGCTTGTTCATATCCAGTATAATCAAATTTTTCATCAACTTATAACTCTTCTATGTTGATATCAACTTATATTAATGTTAACACAATGCAACAGATTATAACCGAGTAGACATTATAAATTACTCACTCTTCAACAAAATTAGCTTGAACCATAGATGTGCATTCACTCATGAATAGAGAAATATATAACATCAAATATCCTAGGGTTTACTTGGAGTACTATATATGATTATCTGATCACATTTGACAAAACCCGACTCGCAATTATACATTCTTAAATTCTAAAATTCAAGAATTGTAGGTTTCCTTATGTTTCCCTTTTACTTTGCATCATTCCTACTTAGAAACCCATGCAGCAACAAGCATCTACAAGGGACTTCATACTACCATGATCAAATGTAACTTAGATAAAGTACTATTCATATTCTATGCGCATCCAAGAATCCAAGTAACTTGGTTGAGACACTATAAAGTGAGAATACTAAGTAATTGTATTACCAAAGCAAAAAATTTAAGAAGCAAAAGCATAAAGACCACAATTGTTAAGAACAATTTAAATGTACTTGTGCTTTATACTATATTACTTGGGGATTGGTACAAAGATGATGAAATCACATTAAAATTTCCCACATTCATCGTCATCCAAAACAAATGATGAACATGAGAATAAAGTGGATTGAATTGATAACTAGATTGAATAAGTCAACTAGTGTACTAATTGGAATATCTTAGAAGCCAGTCATGGTTGACCAACCATGTCAAATACCAACCAAAATTAAATTACAAGGAATGATTCAGCTACTCTTATTATTAGAAGTAAAAAATTAATTATGCATTGTCCCTACCAATTGAGTTAAGCTCACGGAAACATTCAGCTACTCTTATTATTAGATGTAAAAGTAAATAGTTTAACTAATTAATTAGTTACCCTTTCTAGTTGTTCTTATTGGCTATATAAGAACAACTAATTAGTTTAACAAACTTTTACATCTAATACTTATCCATCATCATGGATGTCTAATTATAATCTAATTAGTTGAACAACTAATTGATCAAAACATGTAAGCTAGATGGGTTTCTAAGTAGGAATGATACAAATACAAACTGAAGACCAAAATCACAAACTAAATAATGACAACTATAGTGTACAAATTTAACTAGTTAGATTTCTACAATACTGAAAAATTAAGTTAACTTTAACAGCATTATCTACTTTAAAGTCTTAATTGATGTGATTCATTCAATGGAAGGGGGGATGAACCAACCCCACACCACCTTTCCCTCAACAAAGTCTATCTCATTGATCATCCTACTACAAACACAACACTCCTCTTGCAAAACTAGTCAATTAATGCACAACTGTCCAAAGGCATAGATAGCCATTTTACTCATCAATCAATCAAGCATTGAATATATAGGCATATATAACACAACTAGGCAATTGAATCAAACAAACATATATGCTTACCATAAAATTCTGAATAATATAGAAGCTGCAAATACTTTCTTTAGTTTCATCCCTACCTACTTAGAGAATCATAATTAAACTAATCTAAAAAAAAAAACAGATAATCAGATAAACAGATCAGGAGAAGCAAAATAACTAACTAGTACAAAAGTATCTAAACATAATTAACATCTAATTCTGCAAGGTTTCTTAGAAGCAGCAAACAAATGAACAAAACAAACAATCCCTAACCTTGCTATATATATTCTTACAACAAAAGCAGTCAGAAGTAGAACATACTGCACACAAGTACTAGCTTAGTCAGTAATTAAGATTAAAACATGATTAATTAACAAGGTTCCTAGCTAACTCTTTCAGAAAGAAGGAGGAGGACGAGGAGGTGGAGGACCCCAAAACACATCATGAGGCATTTGAGTACCATTATGCAACAAATTTGGAGGCAAATTATACATAGGCATTGAAACCTGTTGTAGTTGTTGATGATGCTCACCCAATTCCAAACCTTGAGAAGAAGAACTAGTAACTGCAGCTGCAACAGTTGCTGAATCCACACCAGATTGTTGAACTTGAACTTGCATTTCCTCTTGATCACCACCACCTTGTTCATCCTCCAAGGGCAACCTCTCATAAGTAGCATTAGCAAAAGTAGCAGCTATAACCATAACAGGTCCAGAAGCAACCAAAGGACCTGCAACAGAACCACCAACAACCTGCCCCTGACCACCAGCTAAATAAACAGTTAATCCAGTAGCTCCAGCCGGAGAAGGCGGAGGTAGAAAAGCTCCAGAAAGCGAAAGTATCTCGAATCTTCCATGAAGAGTAATAACACCACCAGGAGCAGCCGGCTGTCTAAGGGTTACATTAGCTACAATGCCACTCCCACTCAAAACCGACACACCACGGTGACGGCGGTTAGCAAAGGTGGCAATACTCTCCGCCACATCACTACCACTACTGATTTCCAATACATGGCTTCTTAGCGCATTTGGGGATTCTTTGGTTATAACAATGGGTGGTTTGGGTTTATTTTTGGATCCTGGTGGTCTCCCACGTGGCCTCCGACCACCACTGCTACTACCTGGCTCAGATGGGTTTTGCTCTTCATTGTTGTTGTCTTCCTCTTCATTATTGTTGTTGTTGCTGTTGCTACTGTTTGTCGGAGTTGAGTTTGCGTTGTTGTTGTTGTTGTTTTCCATCAACTCTTGCTCTCTTTTCAGATGTTGAAGTGAAGATGGTGATGAAGGCATTGATTCTCTGTGACCCATAGCCACATTCCCAGTCCACCAACGATTTGCCATAATCTTTTTTGATATCGAAGAATGAAAGAAAATCTTCAAGTTCAGAGTTCAAGAGAGAGAGAAAGAAAGAGAGATGTAGCTTTGAAAAGAAGCTGAGATATATCAAGACTCAGATCTATCTCTGCAGCAAAAACCTTGAAAACCAAAACCTTATCTTATTATCTCAAAAGAAAATAAAAGAATCTATCAAGTTTCAAGTACATGTTTTTTGTTTTGTTTTTTTGCATGTAAACCCTAACCACATAAATAAAATCAAACAAGTCACATCCACCTAATTATATAACAAAAAAAACGGTGGATGAATATATAACAAAGAGAGAGAGAACAAAAGAGAAGTAGAAGTAGAAGTAGAAGAAACCGTGTTGAAGTACAAGAAGAAAAAAGGGAGTAACCCTTCTTGAACTAGAAGAGTTTCAGGTTTTGTGGCATTTGAATCAGAAAAGGTGTTGTAATGTAACCTGGGGAAAGGAAAGATTGTGATAATATGCGTTTGTAGTACCTCAATCTATGCCACTAAAAGGGGTCAGATAGATTAATTAGTACAGTTACAACAGTGTACTGTTGTTGTAGTACCTCTCTCTCTAGGGAGGGACCCTCAAAGTTTCTATATCTGTCTGGGTATACGTGAAGTGTGTTTCAGTTTCAAAAGAAAAGATGATAACATAACATAACACCGTCCTTTGAACTTGCCTTTATCTATATCTGTTGTGTTAGTGGTTTTGTTTGAAGTGAAAGGTGGTTTTTGATTGTCTCCCTGGTAAGCGGTTATAGTGTTGTGTTCAAAGTTTTCAACTTCCTAAGTAAGCAGAAACACATCCACTTGTTGTTGTTGTGTCACCTACTCGTGACCCTTCTTCGTTCAAAACAAGATTAGTAGAAAAGATTGCGCAACTTGCGCAAGCCACTATGTTGTGTGTACTCCATAATTATGATGATGCAAGGAAAATAATGTGTTCAAGAGTCATGGTTAATCAACTTTTAATTAATCATAGATCGATCTGCTATGTTTACTTGTTTACTGGTCCAAGTACCCTAATGACATTGGTTAATGAATCTATTAATAGAAATTTTGTTTTGAAAATATAAGTATTTATTTTTGTCTTAATAATAATCACATTACTTTTTGATGCAAACTTATTAATTTTAACACCGTCTCATTTATTTATATGTGTTAAATAAGATTGGTTTTGTTATTTAAAAAGATTAGTGACGCAGTTTGTTATTTGTTTGTCTTCTATTTATTTCTACATATTTCCACCGTCTAAAAATAATACTCTTTTCATCATATATTATGTGACACAGTTGACTCTGTCATGCATGTTAATGTACAATTTTGATCTTAAATATCTTTAATAATCTATCAGAAAAATTATGAAAATTTGATGTTTTCAAATATTAATCGAAACAAATCCAATATCTTATATGTTATAATTTTTCTTTGTATATTAGTAAAAAAATATGATGAAAGTATGTTATATGAATAATGCACATTTTCAAATTAAGTCATTTAAAATGAGACAGAGTATATGTTGGAGTTAAGATAGGTTTGTGCACGATTTTTATGAAAATTATTAATTGTGCTGATTTCAATGTTAAAATTAGTATCATTTACTAAAATAATCTTATTAATTGTAGTTAGTAGAACAGTTAAGTTGAAAGAAATTCAATAATAAGAGTATAATAATAAAAAAATAAATACATAATGCATTTGTATTTTAAAATAACAATTATTTTGAGATAGAGAAAAAAATGTTAAAACCACGGTTATTTTGACACTGAAGAAGTAAAAAATAGATTAAACAATTTTAAATTAATGAACTCTAGGAGTTATGGTTAATGGACTTTAAACAATGTTGCGTTTAATAAGATTGATTTTGTTAGTCTCCGTGAGCATAACTCAGTTGACAGGGACAATGCATTATTATATGCATGAGTCGAGGTTTGAACTCTGGACACCTTATTTGTTCACTTTAAAAAGTTAATTTTAACCATTAGACTACTTGAGAAAAAAAAAATTATTATTTAAAAAGATTAATGATGTCAGATGTTGTCTGATTGTCATCTGTTTTTTTATAAAATAATTCATTAAACCATTTTTATATGATAGATCCTCCCCAAGAACAAGTTCAAATTCTAATTAAAAGAATCAATGATGAATAATATTCTAGATTATTTGAACTTAAAATTGAAGGGTTAAGAAGAAGAAAAAAAAAATACTACATTTTTCATTGAAAAACATGCAAATTTAATTTCTATTTCATATGTACTTTGCCATGTCCTCGCTTTTCATGCTAGTTCATCAGAAATGTGTGACACACTGTTTTTAGGGTAAAAATGAGGATTAGAGCAAAAATGCAAAAACATGTGAAAAGCAGAGGCTAAACATATGATTTTGAAATGGAGATACCGATTTCGTAAGAATAATAATATAGATGATCCAAAATACATTTAAACCTTTTAAAAGTTTTAATTTAATAGGGTTTTATTTTTCTTCATTTTATATTTTATTTTCAAAGCAATACTTTAACTAAATAAAAAGCTAATTAATTTTTTTAATTCATATATGTATTTTAATATCATATTGTGATTTAGCCCGATGGTTTGAATTAATGCATCGAATGGGTATTATGTAGTTTGAGTTAAGACATCAAATGAGTATTATATAGAAGGTTTGAAGTTTGATAGCGGCTATTAATATTTCTTTCTCGCCTTAACAAATTTTTTATTTTTTACATGACAAATGTTGGCATCGTTAGGTTTTTTATTGGAGTGAGAATCAAACTTCAAGCCACCTTATCATTCAACTTCACTCCTTAACTCATTCACTCCAACCACCAAGTCACTCTTATACTACATGTTTATGAATTTGAATTAGGTGTAGTGTTTATTGAGTTCAGGTATGCTCCATTTACCTTTGTTCCATTTACCCCATTTAACTTTATGGATGTGTGACATGTGGCAAAACAATATCCAATAGTTGAAATTAAAAAGGGGAAAATAAAGAAACACACATGTGATTAATATGGATCTCTCATATCCTTCTCCTTGAACCCATTTGCTCCATCGCTATTCTCCAGAACCCATTTCCTAAATATTTAATTTCCACACACATGTAGATGCAATGAATTAAAGGAAACCATAGACTAATTTTAAAAACTACTCTTTTGGCAATTCCCAAACTCAGCCAGATTCGTTTCTCATTAACACCAAAACGCAGCAGTTCGACAGCAGTGAGCGACGATGAGAGCAGGAGATGTGGTAGGCGGCGATGGAGTAATTGGCAGCGGCGGCAAGTTCTGTGGGGAAGGGGTTGGACGGGATGTTAATTGAAGATTGAAGATGAAAGTGAACAGTGCTAGTTTAGGGGTTTTGTTTTATAACTTACCATTACGTTTTTAATTTCAACCATTTGATATTATTTTGCTACATGTCACACATCCATAAAGGTAAATAGGGTAAATAGAGCAGAGGTAAATGGAACATACCTGAACTCGTGTTTATTACACTTAGTCAGCCACAATCAATTGGACGATTCAAATTTTAAAACAATTTTTAATTTTTTTAATTTAAAATTATTAAGTTCAAATCCAAATCGTCTTATCTTCATTGGACGACTGCATGTAATCATCGACTTGTGACTCCACACAAGTTGGTTCTTATTTTTAGTGTGTGTGTGTATAGGGGTGGATCCATGACCTTTTTTTTTTGTGTGGCTAAAATAATAGTCAAAAAAAGTTATCTAATGAAATAAAAGACTTATGTATTATTTAACCTAAAATAACAGTTTTAATAATTTTATTCGGGCTAGTTTTATTAGTTAAAGCCAATTTGTAACTCTAACAAAGTAACAATTGCTTATTGAAACAATTATTAAAAAAATTATTGTTAATTGAAACAAAATGAGTTCTCTAACTTTCTCTAACATTTCATTTTTATATACATCTTATGTATGTATGTATGTATGTATGTACGGTTGAATTCACCATAAAATTTGGTGTGGTTAGAGAGAGTGTGTATGTGAGAAAAAGAATGAGATTAAATCAATGAATGACTTAAAATATAATTGGAGAGGATATTGACTTTTATAGTGAATGGCGATATTGACTTTCAAGTTATTGAAATCTATTTAAGCCAAAAATAAAAATCGTAACACATTTTAAATTTCAATGGCTCGTTTGGCCAAGTAGTAGTACATACGTTGGTGTCTTGGTTGGTCACTTTGAATTATGTTCTTGTACCATCGTAGCTCGAGCACTGTGTGGGGCTCCATAGGGAAAACTGCAATGCATTGCGTGGGGCTCCATAGAGATGTGCTTTCGAAGGTAGAGCAAAGGAGATTGTTCTCCGGCAAGGGGAAAGAGACATGCAAAGCACATTAGCACCTCGATGTTCAAGTTAGTGATAGAAACGAGGAGGAAAGTGTGTGAAATGTGGTCAAATTATAATCATACATTGGGTGTAATGTTGGGTCACGCTTTTATAGCCGGAGACGTTATAACCTTCTCCTAAAAACCCGACGCAAAGTGCGATAAGCCATTAGAGACTGGTCTGACGGCCACGGTGTAACGAAGAGTGCTCTTGTGCAGGGAGGCATGTAGGAGATCCACCGTGGTGTCCTCATATGTGAAGATTGTAAGTTAATGAACCTATTAATATTAAGTCGGTGATATAAACTTCTGTCTAATCCAAAACAATTATTAATTTAGAGAAGTAGAGAAACCAAAGCCAAAACCACATAAAATCTTAAGAAAATTCATCATCTTTCTTCTCAATTTAATCAAAGTGAAGAAAAAATATATAAATAATAAAAAAAAGTTAAAAACAATGAGAAAATAAGAGTTAGCCATTAAGTTTAGTAAAATGAAGAAAATGCTACAAACAAATACATAGATATCTTCCTCCTCCATATGATAAAAAAGTTGGGCGTGTATGGAGCTGGAGTGGGGCAACGTGCTGGTTGTCACTGCAGTGGGACATCACTGTCTGCAAACAAGGACAAAGGAGCGAGTGCCAATGTCTGAATTCCAGTCTCCATTCTCCAGAACTTCACCATTGACCACCCAAAAAAATTATGGAGAATTATTTCAATGCTTATTTAATTTTAAAAACTGACCCGTTGCATACTTTCTCCTTTTTTTGGTGGAATTAGAATATACTTGCCCCATTCTTAGCACGTGTCTTTGTATGAACAAGAAAATATTTTTTATTGATAAATATAATTTATCTTTAATTAATGATTTATTTTATATTTTATAATACTTGTCCATTTATTTTACCAGACACAATAGACATTCTAGTAAGATTCTAACATTCAAACAAATATGGTTATCTCTCTAAAGTTCGAACATTAACATCATGTTACATTAGTTCCTTTTGTTAAATTCAACCTCTTCGTTGCTATTTACACTCAAATATAATTAAGTGGTTAGTTGAGAACGATAAACAATCGAATTTAAGGGACACTCATATCCCCTTTAACCAAATGAATGATAGTCGAATTCATAGCAACCAAATACGTAATTGGGGAATCATTCTCAAATTCACAAAGGTTCACGCATGTCGTGTGAATGTCAAATACACGTGGAGCTGGGAAATTCAATGTTTGCTTGTATTCTATGTTTGTAGTGTCACTAACTGAAACGACTATCTTCACGAAGGCACGTTTAGAAACAATAATGTAACACAAATGTATAATGAAGACAGAAAACAACACGAGCTGGGGGGGACAAACCAAACTTGGGGCACCATGTCAACCATGCAATGGGAATCAACACACATTACCCGCGAGAATAGACGAACAATGCTGATTTTGTAGGTCACAATGCATTGATCGGTATGACTAGTTTTTTGTTTATAAACAACTAAACTTGTATATTTTATTTAACACACACAACAAATCAAAACAATCAATTTTTGTAAATTTAACTTTTGTTGTATCATAATGCTTATGCAATTCTCAGTTCAGTAACTCACAAAAAATTTAACATCGTACTTAACACTCTTTGTATGAGTTAAGAAACTCATAGTCGAGAGACAAAGTTTATTCCACAATGTAATCATTTGAAGTGCAAACGGAATTACACTTTAGAACTATTAGTCTGTAAGAATTATTTTAGTCCCATACAGAAAAATATTGAAAACGAGTTTGGTATCTAAGAAAAATAATAGCACTTATTTTAAACGATTCTTTTTTTATCAAGTAGTTTGATATCTAAAAATTCAATTTTTTAAGATGGATACATGAGATATCTGAAGTTCGGACTTACATATATTATGTAAATATAATTTTACTAACTTGACACGGACTTAAACGACAAATTATAAAGGCCACTTTCCAGAACAAGTTGTAACATAGAGGCAAGAGAAATACAACATTGTGGCAGACCTAAATGCGAGAAAAATAAAAGCAGTTTATTTTTTTAGAAAAATAAATTGGATAACATAATTCATACTTGAACTAGCGTCAAAAACATAATTTTTAAAGTGACATTGTTTTAATAGGGACAATTAAATTCTTGAGAATACGTTTCCGTGATCTTAACTCAGTTGATAGACATGATGTATAATATATGCATGGATTGATGTTCGAACTCCTGACACTCCCACTTAATGAATTTTTAGCCACTATACAACTTAAAAAAAATAAAATTGGTCCATGTTAACTATTAAAAAGTACAAAATAGTGTCTGCAATAGGAAAAAAAGTACTTAAATTATTTATTATCCTTCAATCAATCATTCCTTTTTTTGTTCTTTTTCTTCTTGTTCATATTTGAAAGACCAAATTTTTATGGTGAGGCCTACGTTACCGTCTCTTGTTTAGGGAATAATTACCCTCTCATGATATCAATCAATCAAAATGTAATATACATAGGCAACATTAAATGTCAAATAAATGAGTCATTTTTTTCTAAAAATAAAAGAGTTAATCTTAATCATAAGGTAACTTTTAATACTTTTAATTTTATTTAATTATAGGGTTAAATAAGTTTTTCGTCCTTATAAATATAGCGAATTTTGATTTTAGTCCCTAAAAAATTAAATTGAATGTTTTCGTCCTCACAAATTTTTTTATTTTGT
>Ga0228711_1000474_pt1 | contig 49187 bp, 25 predicted proteins | sample MedpolnodulmetaG_2_FD_177996 | JGI IMG/M metagenome (GOLD analysis project Ga0228711, IMG submission 177996) | Root nodule microbial communities from Medicago polymorpha collected in Santa Monica, California, United States - brown nodules | ecosystem: Host-associated > Plants > Roots > Nodule...
CTTCTCACCCTCCCTCTCTCCCAACTCGACACCGACCGCAACCTCAACACAATCATCCGCTACCTACACGCTTACACCGCCACAACAACCACCACCATGATCCCTTCATCGAACTCTTCTGCTCCACAAGTCAAGTCAAGACAATGTTCCTCTCATCCACGCCACCATAGTCATCACTCTCGAATCCGTAAACTACCTAGACGACGACCCGTCTTTCCATTTCGTTGAATAGTTGGTACCCGACACAGAACCTGAAGAAGGATTAAACCATCAGGTGCGGTGGGTTCACTCTCGGTGCAGAAATTCACCATTCACTTTGTGATGGAATGGGTGGGACACTTTTTTTCAATGCGGTGGCTGAGTCGGCTCGCGACGGGGAACATATCACGGTGGAGCCGATGTGGGAGAGAGAAGTTGTTGGGTCCAAGGGATGTTCCACGAGTGGATTCAGATTTAGTAAGAAAGTTTTTGGTGTATGAAGATGGCGGTGGTGTTAGGAGAGAGTATTTTCATGTGAAGGATGAGAAATCTTTGTTTGAAGTTCCTGCAATCACATGAGTGGTGCTTATGCTGAAATAGGTTTTATTTCTATTACGGGTTTTATTAATTTAATCTCATTTTTTTATTTTAAAAGTGTAACACGTTGAAAAGAAACTGTTAGAGGCTTCCGTGAAATTTCGTTTGCCAACTATCCGTACTATTAAGCATTTCTCAAGAGTAAATTATACTTCTGATCCTTTATTTTTTATTTTAGATTTTAATTTTCTTTTTTTGTTTGTTTTAATATAGCTTTTTTTTAAAGGAATTTTAATATAATTTTTTACTTTGCGAAGTTATTTCATTTTGATTCTTTCCGTATAAAATTTGGTGTGGGAAGGACCATATCAATATAATTTATGAAATATGAGACATTTTAAAAGAATATGAAGTATAAAATAATAATATTAGTTGCTAATTAAGATAGTAACATGGTAAAAAAAAACATTTTAATTAATATATTAATAGAATTATATGTTATTTATAGTATATAAAAGAAATTATTAAAAATACGGGGGAGACCATGGCCTCTATAGCCCCCCTACTCCCTCTGCTACTATTTATAGCAATTAAATCATAATTAATGAATTTAAAAGTACACTTATTTGAGTGTAATTTAGGTACATTGAAAATATGTTACACAATAAAAAAAAAAAATCATGTATGCCCTTTATTGGTAGTATATAATCTATACTATAAGTAAAGAAAATAACGTTGGCATGGATTTTGCATATTATATGTAGAAGCCGGGGTTCGAACCCCGGACACCCCACTTCTCTACAGTTAAATTGTGTGAGCTCTAGCCACTACGCTACTTGACCAAAAAAAAAACATATTTTGCCTCTTTTGAATTGTCTTTTTCTCTTTTTAAAATTACTCTTGATTTTCAATACAAATAACACATATAACAATCCTTAAAAAAAAACACATATAACAAATAGATAAGTGTATATTATTAATTCAAATAAAAGTTTAACAAACTAGATTAGTATATTTATACTTACTTTTTTATTATCACAATTATACCCTTAAACAATTTTTTCTATAATAAAGATTGTTGTTGGTGTCATTAAAAAAAAGAATTTAGATTATATTTTTTTTGGTTATATTGTTTTTTTGAAATAGATAATCATGATTAGTTTAGTTTGTTATAACTTGAAAGCAACAAACATTTATATTTTTAGTTTTAATCAAAATCGAATTTTCATAAATAAAATAATAAACACCGTTTATAATTTTCAAACGTTAGCGCAATGTGTCCATCTTTTCGCTAGTTTCAAATAGTGATTGGTAATAGTTGAATTATTTATCAAAGTATGTTTAAAATGTTGTTTAAAGGGCATTTTTTTTAAAAGACATATTATATAGTTGGTTGTGGCATATGGATCTCATGACAAATAAAAGTATTGGATCTTCAAAAATTCACATGAGATAATAATATTGAGAGGACATAATGTAATTTTATGTGTTAAGAAATGATAAAATTTTACTCCAATTAGAAGTTTTTTTTTTTTAAGCAAGAGGTTGCATATAGCGATCCAACTGCAGAACCCTATATATTATAGAGATAAACAAAAAAACAACAACAATCAGAAGTTCAATACTAATTTGAATGATCCAGTACTAATTTGTCCAACGCACATGCCAAAAGATTAATACATCATTTTTTATTTTTTTTAATATTTGAATTCTCGTGAACACATAATGAAACCACGGGATTAATACATCTAATTTGTCCAACCGCGGCTGAATTCTTTTGTTTTTAAAGAAACCACAGCTGAATTTTGTTACTCTTGTTTCATCAAATACATTGAACACATAATCGCATAACTTTTCCTTCAAAAAAGGAATTGCATAACTTTGGATCCCAACTCCATTTTCAAAGAGAAAAATTAGTAAATTAATTAAAAAAAATAATAGGAATGAGAATAGCATCCATATATTTTAGAAATAAATAGGTAAATATCTTTTTTGCATGACAAGTTAATCTTGAAGATTTCACTGTTGGACAAAGTGGATGTCACCGGCGTTGCAATGTCATATTTAAAACCAAACGTTGCCAAATCCATCTATGCTTTGTCCATTCGGCAGTGCAAAAGACTCGGAAACAAGTGTATGAAGAATCTATTTGAGGGCGATGATGCTATGCTTGAGCGGGAACTAGATGTATCGTATCTTCCTAAACTCTCAGACAAAGGATTTATGCATCTGATGAAGATTCCCCTATTAAATTCCAAATGAGAGCTTATGATAACAAAAATAAGTGTAGGTGACTTTGTCCATGCTGCTTTAGCAGGAAGTCTTTTGCGTCTATTGGATCTTTGTGGTTGTGGCGAAACACTAAAAAATTGATCAAACAAAATTATGTTTATCTTTAATTTCTTTTTATAATCCTCTTTTTCGCTATTTTGTAATCGTAACTGCAAAAATATTGGTGATCGAGCCAAATCGACGAGATTAGTAAATAGATCTCCTAATCAATGTTTTTAAGATTTTAAAAAACAAAACAAAAGTGAGCACATAATAATAAATAGGAAAATGTTAACAAATGTCCTAAGGGTGTTATTTAGGGATCCAAAAGAAGCAATTTTTACATAAAAAATTATGTAACTATGACTTTAACATGTGTTTGACTTATATTTCTAAGACAAAATTCCTTTTAAGTATTCCTTAAACAATGCTCTTGGAACACTTGTTAGCACACACATAAATTGAACATTTCAAATTCAAACCTAGGACACCATTAATATCCGATCTATCTTTAAAAAAAAAAAACTAATACCCTATCTAATAATTTTGACAATTGTTACTTGAGTTAGAACTTACCGATAAACTAATGTATATTTAAGTCATCGTGAATGGACTTTGAAACACAACAACGTTCATTTTTTTTTTAATTTCCATTAATGAGGTGCACGGTAGTATATGCAATTTTTCGATAGGGATATAAAATAAAAGTTAGACTTGTTTACAAAATAATAGGGTAAAGTTCAAATATATCTATCAACCAAACACTAGTATGAGAGGGCACCAAAAAGTATTAGAGTTGAGGCCAGGAGGTATACGATGACAAGAGAGAAATGTAAAGGTGTGAGTTATAACTAGCAAGTTCAATGAGGCACTAGCAACCAAAATTAAGGAAAATTAGAAGTTCAATCACAATCTTAAGTTTTCTAAACCAACAAAAAGCACTAAACAAACACACTTCCATTATTCATAAAAAAAATGAAACAAAAAATATTACATTCAATCAAATTTAACCTAACTAAGAGTATCTCCGGAGTCAGTTGCTTATCTGGTTTCTTAAACTTAAGAGATCATTGTTTATTTCGTTTTGACATTAGAGACGCATGACATGGTAACAATGTTGCCTAAAATTATGCAATGTTGCATAACTAGGGAATAAAGAGGGAGGATTGCTTATCAATAAACAATGAAGAAATATTGAAATAAATATCAAATATGGGGCTACTAAATTTAATATTTTAATTTAAAATAAATGTAAATGTGAATTCTAAAGTATTAAAGTGTAATGCAATAAAAAAAAGTATTAAAGCATGACATGTGGGGTCGCTTAAGAGATTCATTTTAAGAAATCAAATATATTGGAGTAAATTAATCAAGTGATGCTAAATTGTGATTGGGCATATAGTGATAACTTAAACACCGGAGTATATATGAATTTCAACATTATTAACCACAATCTCATGTGTTCATACTACATGTTGATTTGATGACTTAAAAATTAAGGTTAATCAAATTTGATTAAGGTTAATCAAATTTAAATCCATTGTTACTGAAGTTTGGTGAGTTATTAATGAATTGTGGCCTTTAGTATAAGTTAGTGTTGTTCAATGAGTTACCCCTACTACACCTTGTCTCTTATATTTTACCTTTTTATCTATGGACGACTGCGAGGTTTCTTGGAATCATATCTTTAGAGAAGCTAAACGATATGTTTTCCTTAGGGACTTTAGTTAGCTTTTCTATTTGGATGATTGCCTCAATTATTCATACCAAAAAAAAAAAAGCTTTAAATTTGATTGTGTAAAATTGTTGTGTGAATTCAGACTCAAATCTCACACCAATAAATTTATATGTGTAGAGCAAAAGAAAGAAATAACCAATAATCAAAGTAGTAGCAACAACAATAATAGTAACCAAGCGTAAAACACAAACTATAAACAAAAGATAAAAAGAGAAGAGAAAAAAGCAAAACAAAATATGTTTACCCAGTTCAGCCCGACAATGTCCTTTGTATGGAAGAGAGATCTCTTCGCTTCACTTATCAATGAATTCTTTACAAAGAGATATAAAAGGGCTATAAGAATTTAACTTCAACAAGCTCTCCAACAACAAACCTTATTTCTACCATTTTTCCGATTCTCTTTCCGTGACCAAGAGACTCGATGATTTCTCTCGCACAAGATGTTTACAATTGCCTCACACAAAATGTTTACAATTGCTTTCCAATCCCAACCCAAGAATCTCACTCAAGGACACTAAACTCTTAGCCTCTTAAGTTCCTTAAAGACTCTCTCCTTTCGTTTCATGAGATTTACCAAGCTCTATCAACAAATTGGTGAACAACTACTTTTAGATCTAAGCAAATCGCGCTATTTGCTCGGATAGCGCCATGACTCCAATTCATACACAAACAACTGCACCCAACATGCGAATTCGTGCCATGATTATTTTCCAAATCGTGCTACCATAATTTTTCCGGTAATAGCAACATCCATTCTTTTTTCAAAAATCGCTAAATCGTGTCACAATTTCTCCAAGTTGTACCACGATTTGTCCAGGAACACAAAAATCAAAATTTAAGTCAAAAGTCGACAAAAACATATAATGATCATGATAAAAACATCTAGATTGCTCCATATCATTTCATTTCATATATGTGATATCAATCATTCTCTTTAAATAAGAATATTCTCCCTTTTCTAATAATCAACTATAATATATTAAATTTTACCTTATGATCTATCCATTGAATTATTTTATTGTAATCAATTCAATCACTATTTGTTGGAAAGACCAGATGTAACAAAGGGCGTGGATTGTTTATATATCATCATAAGCCATGGTCACACGACAAATCTGTCTTGGTTAATGTACCAAAGCATGTGCTCTCAAAATTTGTAGGATCAGATTTCTCATACAAATACAAATCCAGTACAAAAATCACATGTACAACCAAAATATGTCTAGATGTTAGTTCATGAAAAAATAAAAAACACTTCAACAACCATAAAACAGCTGTATAAACAAAATGATGAAAAGCACAACATGCACTCTCAATTCTCTATTTTTCCTATCTTGATTAATTTCATTGTTTTTCATGCCACCACCAATGTGTTGTTAGTTTTTATTGACTGGTCAATTATCCTTTCCCTTGCTTTTGTTGCCTGCAATGCAATCAATCACATGCAAAAGTTGCCTCAATTATTGTAAAAAACAAATGTGGTTGAAAAGAAAAAAAGTGCACAATTTGGAAAAAGTTTTATGTATTTGTATAAGAAAACAAACCTCTTTCTGCCAATCAGTTAATGCAGTTACAATAGATAGTATAATGACATTTAAAACAGATCCTGATAGAGTTCCCATCCACAATCCCTTTGCATTTAGTTTTAGATGAAAACCTAATAACAAACCAATAGGAATTCCCACAATATAGTAAGCTCCAAGGTTCACATAAGCCCCCATTTCTTGAAATCCACCTCCTCTAGCAACCCCTGCAGTGCACATTCATTATATAAGTAACAAATATAACTACAATCAAGTTTTATTTACATACTATGTAAGTGACAAAATGTTTATAGAATGGAGATATTTGTGGCCGTTGAATTAAGATTAGACGGTCCAAAATATACATTAAAATCTAGATCGTTTGATCTCGATTCAATAATCATTGACGTCCATAAAAGCATGAATGTGTTGATTGCTAACTGCAACAAAATCTAAATCCCTCAGAAAGTAAATGAAAATTTGTCTCATTAATCCCTATTGTTATATTGACAAAACATTAGAGACTAACATGAAAGATTTTCATATATCCTAATGACTATATATTAGAGCAGATTTCATATAGTTTTGAAATTAAGAAAATGTAATACTTGAGAGATCACTAATTGATAGATTAGTCTAATAATTAAGCAAAAAAAATTATTAATAATATAAAACTCACCAGAAAGAGCTCCAATTAGACTATCAGCACTAACAGAAACACAGAGAAGAGGAACCATATCGGCAATGTAATTCACAACTTGTTCATCATTGCTATAAGCATATCCTAAAATATTTCTAAAACAAAGGAAGAAAGTGCTGACAATAATTGCCTCAGCAATTCCAATAATTACAACCACTCTAACAGCTTCCTTAGCTGTCTTTGGATTTCCTGCTCCTAATTCATTTGAAACTCGAGTACTGCGAAAACAAACAAACATCATGACATGGGGGAGATCAAAAACACAAGATCTTGCAATATCACATGATATTATTGTTAGGATTATGTCACATATGTATGGACCAAACCAAACCTTGCAGAAGCTCCAATTGCATATGGAATAAAGAAGTGCAATGAGGTAGTGTTCAAGCTGCAAGAGTTAATTTAGATTACGTTAGAAAGAAGATTGCATTGCAACACAAAAATTTCAATCACATTAGTCCATGCCACATAATATAGTAGGGTGCTATGAACTTGATGTATGAATGAACAAAATTTCAAAATAATAATTGTGTTCGAAAATTCTTGATCACATCAGTCCCTGCAAAACATTTTTAAGAACTAACTTGATGAATCCAAAAGAGCTAATATGATCGAAAATTTTCAACTTAAAAGATCAGTTTAAAATACTATCAACTACAAAGATTACAACTTTATAGACTAAATGCATAGTTCACCCTTTGGGCAATGCATTATAAATTGAAATTGAAATTGAAATGAAATCGATTAGACTCACCAGACAGAAAGAACCGAGGTTTCAAGTTGAGGATTAGGTAAAAGCCCCGCGATTAATATAAGAATCTCAAAGGACCACCATTCAAAGCTACACAATATTGTATGAAAATTGAAATTAGTAGAATAAAATTAAAATGAAATGAAGCAGCATTATTTTATAGAAATATTATAATTTACCAAAACATGAGTCCAGAAGGAATAGCATATTTGCAGAACTCTGGTAGGTTATGTAAAGCATGAGTAGAAAACACAATCTTGGTTTTTTGACATGATGGAGAGTACTTAATATAAACCCAAAGCCATATCACATTCAACCAATAAGAAATTCCAATCGCTAAAGCAGCTCCAATGTGTCCTAATCCCAACTTAAAAACCAGAATCCAACAAATAGGAATGTGCAAAAATAGAGCAGATACTGAGCTAAAAACCATGGGAAAGATCATTCCCTGAGTCTGGAAATAGCGAATCAACGCTTGAAGAAGTGCGTATCCAAATAGAGCGGGAATGAGGTATATGCAATACTCGCGAGCTACATGAGACATTCCAGGGTCTTGACTAAAAAAGATTAGTATTTTATCTGTGAATATCCACACAAGAGATATTGGGAAACAAACTACAGTTAGAGTTAATATTGCACAGCAAGTGTAGTTTCCAAGTTTTCCATACTCCTCTGCACCAAAGGTTTGTCCACATAGTGTTTCCAATGCACCAGCCATTCCCAACTGCAATGCAAACATGAAACACATAATAAGCATAACCGTTATATTTATACTATCAAACATTGATACAGATAACACCAGACACGACATTGATATTAAAACATCGGTAACAATTTGAAGAAAAAGAACTATGTCAAGTGACATTATGACTATGTGAAATGTGGACCCTGAAAGAAAAAAAAGAGTGCAATATACAAAAGGGACATTAAGGTGTTTGAATGGTGGAGATAATCCATTCCCTAAAACTTGAGCCGTTAGATTGTTGAGATGTACAAATACAGAAAATTTAGGATTCTCCAAATGAATGGTATACAAATCCCTATTTCAACTCATTATGTAGGATATTGTCACACAACAGGACATCATCAATGAGAGAATAAGTGTTGTCAACCATACCCAACTACTCTACAGTGTTCACCATCAATACACAACCCTCATAATTAAGTACTACTTGACAAAAAATAAATCCAAATTAGTCCTGGTATTTTCATATTTGAGACAAATTAGTCTCTATAATACAATCATTTATGAACTAATTTGTCCCAAATATGAAAATATCATAGATTAATTTGAGCCACAAGAAAATTGAGAATGACTAAGTTGTATCTTCACTCATTATTCAATAGGATACTATGCTATTTTTCTACTATACAAGAATCAAATAGAGAGTTGTCCCTCTTTGATCTTGTTAGGATTGCATACTTTTATAAGAACTGATTGGCTATAAAATCAATTAAATGATGGCCCATTATATACCTTTCACATGAGATCCTGTTTATTACTGTTACAAAATACTAATTAAACATTTTGGATTATATTCCTAGCTAGTCCAAACAAATAAAAACAAAATACAAAGCTTAGAGATGCATACTAGTTGGATTGCTAGTTGAATCCAAGAAAAACAAGAAAAGGAAAGAGAGAGAAAGAAGAGTTAAGAAGAACATACAAGGACACTAAAGCCAGTAACTTCAGCAAAAGACATGGCAATGGAAACACCAGAGAATGAAACAAGTATACCAAGATGTCCCACCATCATAAGAGAAACCACTTGAAGAAGATATTGTGAAACAGTTACAGCTACCATTGGAGCTGCCATGAAACTCACTTTCTTCAACTCTTGAATAAATGTATTCTCAATCTCAACTCTTCCATCACTTCCATGGTCATCACTCTTTCTTAGTAGTGGTGTTGTCACTTCCTTACTCATCTCTCTAGAATTTTTCATTGTTCATTCATTCAATAAATGTGATCACTATGATATGAGAGAAATATATTTATTTATATAGGAGTAGAAGAGTTTGTTTCTGTCTTCTTCTACCTATATGGAAAGTGTGGTTAATGTTAATATTTATGGTCAAAAACCAAGTTGCAAATTAATAACAAATTAACAAATAAACAATGATAGTTTTATTTTAAAATTCTGCTTCTACACACAGAATAAGGATGACAGAATTGAAAAGTGTATTGTTAGTTAGTGGTAATATTTAATTAATCACGTACCATGTATATATTACATCATTGTTCTCGACAACAATGATATGTGTATATTCGATATTTTATTTTTCCGATGTGCAGAAGTTGTAGTAAAATAATAGTTTTCTAACATTCATTCAACATTTTATTTTTCCTTCATCATTTTTCTATCATATCATCGGTTTAATATGTGTTTGATTTCCCATTTATACCTAGAGACTCACGTTTGCTCAAATTTTGTAGCTGTACTTTTTCATGTGTTTGAAAAAGTTCATATACATGAACAACCATTTGGTACAACCTATTTCACAACTTTCCTTTTCTCTGGATTTATTGATCAAAAACAATGGAAAGAGAGAGAGTAAGAATAGAATATGAGTATGAGAGAGAAAGTTGTTACAAAATGGTTGTGTAAATATCATTTCTTATAAGTTATTTAAGATTATTTTGATCTCTTTCTCTCAAGATGTATACACCTCGAGACACTTTTCTTAAATAATTGGTCTCAATTATAGGATTATGTTTAATTTGTCCTTAAATAATTTGGTCTCGGTTATAGAATTATATTTAATTTGTTACATATATTTTATAGTAAGATCCACGTGGTGTATCATAAGACTGCATGAGGTGGAAATCTAAATATAGTAATAATTAAATAATGAGCAAATGGAAAGGCTGATATTGAGTACTTTTGTTTTGACTCGGGTTAGTACGCAGTCAACATCAGACAAATGTCGAAAATGTTCACCGCATGCATCACAAAGTTTTCTTTTTATACTACTTCTTAATTAAAAACATAAATATATTCATTGGATTAAGTAATTTTGTTTGTTGGTCGGGATTTAAACATCAAACCTTGCATATACAATGCATTATCTTATCATTTGATTGAGCTAAGCAAATTTGATCATATGAAAATTAGTTTCAAATTCAGCATAAATTTAAATTTAGAATCAAAAGTAAGAATATGCTATACTGGTTTAAAAGGGGATAAGATTTCTTAAGGATAAGATTTCAATTCAATCAATAATTAATACGATTTAACTCAATGAACTTGGTCAGACCAAGTGCAGTGGTTGAGTTTGGTAAATAGGAGCAATTGAGCTTCATACCTAACTGAAACAATAAATTATAGTTTACTTACTTTTATTTTTAGATGGTACTTTAAGTTATTAACACTATTTTTCTCACAAAATCAGAAGGTTTGATCATAACACAAATGATTTGTTTGTAATTACTTAAGAATTTAATCTAATCATTTTCAAAAGTTTGATCATCTCCTGAAAATACTACTTAAACCAATCACATGATGTGCACATGAAAAGGAGTGATTTGTATTTTAGATCATCTCATTTATAGATTTTTATTTAATTATTTACATTTAATTTTTAAATGAACACATTGGTGGTATCTTAGAGTTAATTTTGATGAGTAGATATCCTTCATCCAACCATTTAGTAATGTTATTTTTTTGAAGGATTTTTTTTTTTTTTACCATTTATTATGTTTAACTATGCTTACCTACGATACTTGTATCCAACAATATTTCATTTACCAAAGAATTTTCCCATTTATATTACTTAGTATGATCCATGAGGTGTGTCATAAAGTGTGTGAGAACATTATAACGTAGATAGAAAATCCCTAAAGAAAATGTAACAAATCTAATTAGTTATAAAAGAGTTTAACATCTCTATCCTCTAATTGTAGAAGACCATGTCAAAGTAAGTGCATAGTTTGAATTTGAATACAAAGCAGAAGAAGCAGAATAACTATCCATCCTCTATGAAAAGCACATAACCATCCATCTCACGGTTCAAAACTATATTCAAACACATAACAAATTTTAATTAGATCCTTATTATAAAGTGAGAAAATAATGTATTATTTAATGCATACAAGTGTTTGTATAGGCTGCTGATGCTGTACAGAATGTAACTATGAGATAGCAAGCAGCAGATCAAATGTAAACTACACTAAGCTATGCTTATTAAGAGTAACTTGTACTCTACGCTAAATCAGTCAACTGTATTGTTGACTTCATTATTCTGATCTGGTAATAATCCTATTTATTTTTTATGATTTGAGCGCAAATTACAATTCAAACACAAATGAAGCATAAGTAAGAACCTAGAATAAAGCACCGCAATCCATTGCACAACTTCTGCCATATGTTCTTCTTCCTCTTCTCTTCTTCACATACAGTCACCCATCAGCATCCTTTCCTTCAAAGATTGGTATTGCTAATCGTAACTCTTTCAGTTCTCTTCTCCAATCTCTCAACTCATTCCTTAAGCAATTCATAGAAAATATACATCACTGTTGTTGAATTTTGAACTGCATATGCCTTCATCAAGATGTCCACCCACAGAGCTCAAAAAGAGCTATGATACCAATTGATAGAACCAACTGGGGTATTATTTTTTAAAATGGAGAAGAATAGCACTAGTAGACAATGAAGAAAAGTAAAAATCCTCAAGTGTAAAGTAATTTTGATGTTAACATTGCTCCAAATCAAAACCAATTAGAAAAAAGAATTAGAAAGAAAGAAAAAAAAGGAATAAGCATCGCGCAAAGATATTAATAATTCTAATCTATCTTTGTGACAAGTTAAAATAGAGGTACATAATAAATGGAAACACCACAGGAGGAGAATCTTTGAGAGCCAACATAGCAAAGCATGTAGGTCAAGGTGATATGAGACTCTCAACATAGACATTACAGTTGAAGGAACTCTCAACATAGACATTAGAGTTGAAGGAAATACATGGGAGGCCTTGAATCTTGGGATTCTTTACTGCATCAGTCTTGTAATTGTAAACATATACCTTATTGTGGAAGTCCACGAACACTTGGTGGTCCTCCTCGGAAATATAAAGCTGAGTAATGCAGATGCCATCAAGACCAAGGAATTCGGTAAATGGAAGAGTGAACAATTTAGTCCAAGAATCTTTATTTCCATAATCGTTCATACGCCAAATATCCAAAAAAGTTTCGGTGTGAGCAAGGACGCATAGACAATCCCTAGAAACCCCCAAGCTGAAGTTATGCAGAGGTAGACCATAATCGGGCTGGGAAATCTCCCGGTACGACTCATTTCCTAAATGAAGAGAAAGAATGTGCCATGACCATGAAGAGTGGTCATCTGGATCATGTTTTTTTACGAAATGGTTATTTTGATCTTCAATGGCCGAATGAACGCTGCCACTTACAAATTTCCCAACATTCCCTTCGGGTAAATTGATCGTCATACCCAATGGTGTATGCAATTTCTATACTTGGATTCTCGAAATCCAAAGGTGGCAATATATTGAATTTGGTGGTACAAGGGTTCCATAGTAGCGGATCACCACATTCGAATTTGTCATCTGTGGTATTAAAACAGATGATGCCATCGCAAGAGTCAGCTATGATAGCATGAATATTAGAAGGATTTAGAGGAAAGTTGAGCTTCATATCCAGGACGATGGTTGTTGAGTTGTTGTTGTTAAAAACAGAAGTAAGTCGGGAATCAAGGAGAAAGAACTTCCCTTCTGAAAAGAAAGCCCACGGGCTTATGAGGAGGTTGTGGTGGCGGTGGTGGATCTTTGACAAGCGAAGGTGATCCTTGGCGAATTTGGGATCGGAAATAAAGGAATTAAAAGGCTTGGAGACACACTTGAGTAGTGTCAGGAGTGACTTGACAGGGATCCTGTACAGAATTTCTAACACCAGATCGAGAGATAGCAGAGCAAACAGGCCGAGGGGGTCTGACGAGTTTTGTTTTCTTACGGCGGCAGAGGAGGTATCCGACATGATTGTTTGGCCGCCGCAACTAATGAATCAATATCTGTCAAAAAAACAACAACAACTAAATAAAAACACAATTGAGCTGCTGAGTAAATAATAACAAATTATAACTAAAACTAACAGAATTTTCGGGATTGAGCTGCGTAAACAACAAGAACTTCTTCAAAAAACAAAACAACAAACTATAACCAAAACTAGAATTAGAGTCAGGGTTTTGAAATTATTGATCAAAAGAAGAAGACACACCGAAGGAAATCGAGCAGAATAGAAGAGAAGACGCGGCAATCGGTGAATCGATTGGAGAAGGCGCTGGTGATAGTGGCCTCTTACTCTCTAAGTACAATATAACCTTTGAAATTAAATACTACCAGCTTTTGGGCTTTATGTTACTAGTACTAGTATACATTGAACTTCTCTACGAATACAGATTGTTTGGTTTGGTATGCTTTTAATGTAATAAAGAAGTTCAAGTCCCATGTGCTAGTGCTTGTGTTGCGATGTAACGTATGAAAATATGATCAATGACATTGCTTCATGGTTTGCATGGTCGTGCAAGAGATCAGTTGCTTCTCAATGAAGCTGGGTTTGTATAAACAATTTTTAAGTTCTTGGAAGTGCTAGCTAGATAACGATAGCATGGTGGTAGAGAGAAATAATAAGTGTTGGGAGGAGAATTTTCCTTCAATGTTTGAAATCAATTGTTGTGCAGAAGAAATGTTGGAGGATTGAACTCAGATCAGATGTAAAACTGAGAATATGGCTCAACCCATGATTTTGAATTCGGTCCAGAAATGTTTGCCGGTCATTCAAATCTTACGGTCTATCCCTCAAACAAAAAAAAAGCTTACAGTCTAGGAATAAGAGCATGCCAAAATTTGGAGTGGTCCATGAGCAATATAGGGTTAGTTTCTCAATATGAATCATACATATAGGGTTAGTTTTGTTAGTAGGCAGTCCATGAGCTTTCAGATGTCTCATTCATTTATAATTTTTTATTTTTATTTTTTACAAACCATTTATACATTTTTTTAAGATATGTTAAATGTTCAAATGAGTCAATTAATATGGGACTCAGTGAGGACTGCCTTTAGTTTTTAGAGATTTTTCATCCATAGCCAGACGTGCAATAAATTCAAGGTTAAAACTGAACCAAACTGTTTGGTTTGTTGAAATTTTCATTTCATAAATTTCTGAACTAGAGAAACTCAAATACAGAAAAGCTTAAACAAATAAACTATGAAATGTTGCATTACAACTCCCTCCGGTTTATCCTTCCACCTACAACTCTTCATCCTAAATTGATTATCTAAAAGTAAATATATTTCACATGCTTTTATTTATTAATTAATTGAAAGGGTAGTTATACTATACTTTTTTTTTCTTTCTTCTAACTTATGTGTATTACTGACAACAAAAAACTGAACCACAGTGAATGAAGTTGAAGAAGTGGAAGGCTGCTAGCATTCACTTGGCATTGGCAAGTGATAGGAGTAAGAGAAATCAATTCTTGTGTTGCATCCTCCCACTCTCAGAACCGGCATAGGGATCAATGGTAACATTTATGACGGCTGGTTTCCTAGCAGAGAAAGATTCTGAGAGAGCTGACTTTAGTTCATCAGGTGTCCCAACAAGATAACCCTTCCCACCAAAAGCTTCCATCATAGTGTGGTACCCTGCATTTGGAACAAAAGATGTCGGAGCGGGGTCCTCCTTGTGAGGTCCATGTTTCTCTTCCGCGCTTCTACGGTCACCACCATATACACCACCATTGTTGAAAACAATCACCACTACAGGCAGTTGGTACCGAACCAATGTCTGGGAAAAAATATAGAGCATCAAATTATATTCTTGTATTCAGAAAATGAAGTGCAAGAGTAAAGCATATGCAGCCATATATGAATGAGATCACATTACATATATTAAGAAACCAAAAATTTATTAACTAATATGAATGAATGGTTTTTAAAAAGTTGAAATTCACAAAGCTATATAAACAAACAAATCCATTTGGATCATGGCTAAAATTTACAAGCATAAGAAGATTTTAGTTTGAAGCAAAATGTATTCTCAGTTTCAGGCTAAAACAACAGATATAAAACTTGCATAGTCTAAGGGAAAAGTAAAGACCTAAATAACAAGGCTAAACTCAAGAAAAACAAACCTATTAAGAAGTTATCATAAATAAGGTAAAATCGACATATCTCAGATATGTATCTTATTATGTTGCTCACTAATTTGCAACATAGAAGTTGGGCACTAAGATTCATCATTTTTCACTCTAATGCATGCCAAACAGCATTTTGTTCAATTTCATGGACAAGAAAACATTTATGATTAAGTACTAACTATTCAAGATCTTTACTGTCAGGAACACCAGTTAAAGGTCTAAGCAGAAACCTTCACAACATCAGTAATTGATATAATTGGAACTTCGTTTTTGCAGCAGCATACTACATGTTATGTCTATCATGTACGACTAGAGATATTAAATTTGTAAAGTTTTGGGGAAAAAGGTAAAGACCTAAATAACAAGGCTCCAGAGTAAATAACTCGTTCAGAAGTTTTCATAAGGTTAAAAAATATTCCACATATCTCATATGTGTATCTTATGTTGCTCACTCATTTGCAACATAGAAGTTGGACACCAAGAGTCATCAGCCAATAGTCATCACTGTTTAGTGCAATGCATGCCAAACAACCTTTTTCAATTTCAAGGACGAGAAAGCATTAAACATTTTATAAACACCGCTACTAACTAACAAAGGTCTTTACTATCAGGAACACCAGCTAAAGTTCTAAGCAGAAACCCTCACAACATCAGGGATTTAAAATGGAACTTGATTTTTTGCAGCAGCATACTGTAGCTTATTCTCAGTTGCAGGCTAGAACAAGATATATAACTTCTGTAGTCTTAGGGAAAAGGTAAAGACCTAAAATAACAAGGCTAAACTCCAAAACAACAAACTTGTTAAGAAATTTTGATAAGGTAAAATCCACAAATCTCATATGTGTATGTTATGTTGCTCACTCATTTGTTGCAACAAAGAAGTTGGGCGCCAAGATTCATCAGTGCTCAGTCCAATGCATGCCAGATAACTTCTTTTTTTCAATTTCAAGGACAAGAAAGCATTTATATTCACCACTACTTAGTATTAACAACTAACTGACAAATCTCTTTACTATAAAAAGACCAGCTAAAAGTCTAAGCAGAAACCCTCACAAAAACATTGGTGATTGAGTTAAAATGGAACTTGGTTTTGGTAGCTTCATACCATATACAACTAGAGAAACACAACGAAACATCTAATAGAGATCACCACACGCAAACAGAATTCTAAAACAATAGTAATGTAAAGTTGTATGAAAATTTAGATCATAGGAACACCGGCTAAAAATCAAAGCAGAAACCATCACAACATCAAGTAATATAAAATGGAACATGCTTTTAAGAGCAGCATACTATATCTTATGTCTATATCATGTACCCCTACCTAGATAAACACATTGTAATATCCAAATCCAACAGAGATCACAACACACAAACACAATTCTAAAGCAATAGTAATGATGTAAATCTGCATGATATTTTAGATCACAAAATATATACCTCAACTTCCATGGCACTAAATCCATATCCGGAATCCCCTTCAACAGCAACGACAAGACGATCAGGATAAGCGACAGCGGCCGCAATACAATAACCAAGACCAACCCCCATAGTCCCCCAAGTACCAGCATCCAACCTAGTCCTTGGCTCCTTCTGAACCAACACAGATCGACCAACATCCATAGTATTAGCACCTTCAGAAACCACCACAGGAGCCGGACTTCCTCCAAATTCTGAAATAGCATCTCTTATAATCCTCATCGGCGTCAAAAAATTAAACGGCACAACATCCTTCGCCAATTGAGCCTCCATCTTCACACCATTGTCCTTCACTTTGCTCGAAATAGCTTCCACCCATGGATGAGTGCTCCCCAAGCAAAATGGATCATCTTTAATCTCCTTATTCAAAATCTCCAAAACTTCTTTAGCATCACCAACTAACCCTAAAAACGGTTTTCTAAGCTCAATTTCTTCCTTGCTCACATCCACCAACACAAACTTCACATCCTTAGACCATTTCGGCTCTTCCCCAAAATGAAGCAGCCAATTCAACCTCGCACCAATCACGATCGCCACATCACATTTTCCAATAGCAAGTGACCTAGCCGCGGAGGCAGCCAACGGATGATCATCCGGCAACAATCCCTTCCCCATTGGAGTCGGAAGAAACGGAATCCCCGTCCTTTCCACCAATTTCTTCAACTCATCTTCAGCTTTAGCATAAGCTGCTCCTTTCCCAAACACAATCAACGGCCTCTCCGCCTTTCTAAGAAGCGAAACAGCTTCTTGAATCTTCGAAGATTCAACACTTATAAGGTGATTTTTCTTGATTTTCTCTGCTAGATTTTTTGCTTCGGTCAAAAGCGATTCAGCTTCGGATTCTGAAACTTTTTGATGCAATACATCAGTAGGAAGATCCAAATAAACACCACCAGGTCGATTGGCAACGGAATTAGTGAGGACCTGTGCGACGCAATTAGGAATTTCGGAGATATGTTTAGCTTTGATTGCGAATTTTGTGAAAGGCTTAACAGCTTCGATCTGATCGAGTTCTTGAAAATCACCACGACCGACGTCGTTTTGGTTACAAGAACCGGAGATCATGACGGTAGGCCATGTGTTAGTGGTGCCGTTGGAGAGACCGGCGAGACCATGGACGCAACCGGGACCGGAGACGGTGAGGAAGATGCCGGGACGGGAGGTGAGGTAGCCGTAAGCGGAAGCGGCGTAACCGGCGGATTGTTCGTTGTGGAAAGCGATGAAACGGATGCCGAGAGAGACGGCGCGTGTGGCGAGTGAAGTTACGGGTATACCGACGACGCCGAACATGTGTTGGACGCCGAATTGAGAGAAGGATTTAGCAGCGAGGACATTACCGTCAATTTCTCCCATTGAATTGGAAATGGAAATGGAAAAATGATAGATAATTGATTGAATGCTATTTTTGTGTATGTTATTATATATATGATGGATGGAATGATAGGTTGGCCTTAATTTCAGTAATGACAAGTGAAATTGTTTTTGAATGCTTTCTTCTTTCTTTCTTTCTTTGCTGTCACAGCAACAGATACCAAATTCAGGCTCTATCTATCTATCTACCCAAAGGGTCTCTCCATTAGAACCTTGCTGACTCAGCCTCCACCAGTTAAGATTAATAATCTAGTCATCACATCACACTGGTGGTCAACTAATGTGGATGTGTCATGTTTTTTTGTGTAAGGAGCCAAAATGAGCAAGGACATTAGTTAGTTTGAAAATTATTTTAAAATTTGTTAAAAAGTTAAATGTAGTAAATTGCTTTTGAATTTGTGTTTTTGATAAAACACTATGGTGTCATTTGATCCACGTAATCGATCAGTGGGATAAAATTTGGTTGTTGTTGTTGTTTTTGAACTTGTGTATTCAATTTATTAAAGGGTATTGTTAACGAGTGTCTCTGGAGCACTCTTTAAGCATGCTAAATTCAGTAATTATTCTTTTAAAATGTCAAAGTTTTCAATTTACAATTCAACTACAGATAACATTGACGAAGGCCAACATGACCCTCAAGTAAATCGTGGAAGAAATCGTTGAAGACGAGGGTGTGGGACAGCAGGGCATTTATAATAATTGTAGATTTTATGGTAATATTATTTGTTATATAACTTTTATTAGTTTATTAAAAATTAATTATTTTAATTATTTTTTTATATATATTATGCATGCAAAAACGGAAACCAATGCACAAATTTTGTCCTTATTATACCCCGCAAGTCCAAGTAGAGGGGTATTTAAAATTAAAAAAAATACGAAAATAACCCGCAACTCCAAGTAGAGGGGTATAATAGGGACAAAATTTCGTCACTTTTTAGGGTACCCCGCAACTCCAAGTGGAGGAGTACCAGAAAGTCAGAAAAGGTAGGGTATTTCTGCAATTTTTTGAAAAAGTAGGGCAGTTTTGAAATTTTTGACAAAAACTAGGGCAGAAACAAAAACATTTCTAAAAATTTATTATTTGAAGTCCTTAACTAGTGCCCCGGAGGCACTAGTTAACATTTCTCTTTATTAAAAATGTAACCTCTAAAAAAATGGTTAAAAGTGTAAAGGAATATTTTTTTTCAATATAAAATTTATTTTTGTGTTTCTTTTATAAGTGTCTTTCAAGGCATTGCTTAAGGAATTTGTGACAAGATTTTTTTTAAAAAAAAATAATAAGCCAAATGTATGAAAGGGTAATCCAATTGAGTTGATCTGGTGGTATTGATTTGGGACGTGGAGTATCAAGGTCTCAGGTTCGATTCAACCTGGTACCAGTTTAAGTAGGTTAATTTAGCTTTTTCAAAAAAACATATGAAGAGGTGATAATTACACAATTTTCTATTTGAAAGTTACCTTTGATTGTCGAAACTACGTCTTAAGGATATTTGTAAGCGTTTTCCTTTGTAAATGTAGTCGGTTTTTTAAAAACCTTAAGCTTAGGTGAATTGAGTTTTGGAGGCTCTAAAATACCTTAGCTCAGAGATTATCGATAGAGATACTTATGGTTTAAAAATGCAGCTCTAAACCATGATTATGTCTCTTATTTAATCTCAAAATTATATGAGAATGATGGATAGTTTGTAATGGTTGCGAATCTTTGATGATGTTAATTATGACTTTGTTCTCACTAAATGTCAATTAGAAGTTACTGCACTAAAACTATTCAATTTAAAAGAAGGGAATCTCTATATTAGTCAAATTGAATTAAAAATTTTAAATAAGAGATTAATCTAATTCCCTTGAGTTAGTATGATGGTGTTGATTTAGTATATTGAAATGGGTTCATCTAAAGGTTTTAAGTTCAATTTTTTTAATGCTGATTTTATTGGACTAGTCCATAAATAATAAATTAAATAGGAACATAATTATTTGTTAGATTAATATTTATAACCTCTTGTACAATATAATTAAAAGTATGACTAAATATGTTTTTAATGCTTCTTCTTTCTTTCTTTGCTGTCACAACATTCATGTATAGGGTAGGGTGGCCAATCTGATTGTAAAGGGTCTCTCCATTTAGGACTATGCTGACTCACAACTCACATGTAGCACTTTAACGTCTTTGTCTCTGGTGTATTTATTCATATCTCTCTCTTAACCATTCATTTTCTCTCATCTAAATAATTTATTTTAATTATATATTCAACATTTTCTTTCATCTAAAATGAACTAAAGACACTAAATAGCATCAAAGTCAAAACTCAAAAGCACTAAAGCGCTACCCGCTGACTCACAGCCTCCACCAGTCACTGACATTCACCAACCAATGTGGATGTGTCATGTTTTTGTTTTAGGATAAAGAAAGAGAATAAAAAATATATAAAAGTATCTTCAAACTATTTTTTTAGGAAAACTATCTTCAAATTTGTATATAATGTGATTGATCTTGAACGGAATATAATACAACATAAAGTACACAACAAATTTTTATAGTATCAGCAAAAAATTTATTTTATTCGATTTTTATGGACAAATGATTATTTTGGTTTTTTATATAATTTGAGACAAAATTGTGTGATGATTTAGGTAACAAAAAAATTAAAGTTTTTGTTTTGTCTCTTGCCTGCAGTTTGTTCTATATGCAAAATAGTTTTTGTCTTTTTTTGTTTAATAATAACAAATCAAACACATTCATAGTCAAGCTATTAAAAATGTCAAAAAAAAAACATTATTTTTAATACAAAACTTATTTTTTATGTTTCTTTAATAAGTGTTTCATGTTTTAAAGGTATTCTTTGAAGAATCATGGTAATAATTTTTTTCTCAAAGATGTACGTCAATACATGAAGAAGTGATAATTACATATTTTTATATGCAAAGTTATTAATTTTGATTGCTTACAAAAGGTTCTAAGAATCTTTGTTGACATTTTCCTTTATTTAGTACGTTTGCGTTTAAATTTAATCTGTTTTTGAATGACCTTGAGTTTATATGAATTGAGTTTTGGAGACTATAACATGCCTCAAACTCAGAAATCATCGAAAAAGATATTTACGGTTTAAAAATGTAGCCTCTAAACCATGATCATGTCTCTTGTTTAATCTCTACACTATATGGGAATAACAAATAGTCTGCAATGGTTGTGAATCTCTAACGATGTAAATTATAAGATTTTTTTTTTGACCAAATGTCAATTATAAGTTAGTGCAGTAAAATGAATCGATTTAGAATAATGGGATCTCTATATTAATCAAATTGACTTAAAGAATCAAAAAAACAACAATTTTTTTAATGACAAACATTAATTGTTAGATTAATATCTAGTCTTTACAATATAAAAGTATTTAAGAAGAACAAAAGAGAGAAAGGAGTCGAAGAAGAAATATTATAGAGAGAGATACATATTAGTCTCATTCATTCTATAACCTTTCATGCAATCTATCTATCTATATATATATCTTTGAATTTAAAACTTGCTTCATTCTAATATTTGGATTGTGCCTATGTGGCACCTCTAAAAAAACCTCCTTACCTTTTCACCAAAACTTACCACCTTTCATATTATAATTCTTTCAACTTCTAAAGTATAACCTCCACTATAAGAATTTAATATCTAAAATACTAACTCCTAAAGTATAAAACTCTCATATTTTCTTATTTCACATATTATTGTTAGAGTAACCGACGATGATCTTTTAATGCCACTTCCTAAAATCCTTTCCAAGCCACCTTTTGATTTATGGTCCATTCCTTTCAAACTATCATTCTCTTAAAAACATTTTTACTCTCATTTATTTCGTCTTTTCATCTCTCAATGAGAGTAATTTATATGGGGGTTGCATAATCACATCTAGAACCCACATTTTTTATGCACCGACTTGTGGATGACTTTCAAGTTTATATACATAATGTTGTGTTTCACTTTGAACTTCAGCATGTTTTTATTTGGGAGAATTTCAAATATTGTTGTATTAAACCATATGTAATATTGTTGCTGCTCGATGGTTCAAGAACATTGCTCTTTTCATTTTCCTCTGTCAAATTAAATTTATGTACATGGGTATTTCTCTGTGTAAGTTTGTGCTGCAAAAGAAAAAATTTAGCATAATAAGATTAGATTTCTAATGTTTCATCTCTTATACGTGATGTAAATGATTTGAATGTTTCCATCATGTTTACATTTTATTTTTCATAAACTATTGTGGTGTGACTATTATTTATTTTTATGGTCAAAGTGGTGCGACTATTATTTATCCCTTTTAGAATTATTGAAGAGTCAAAATTGAAACACGTCGTAAACTAAGCCTGAGTTAACCTTAAGTTTGGATATTGTCTCTTTGTGACACCATATGTAGTATTGAACCTTCAGCATGTTTTTTTAGGGGGGATTTCAACATGCTATATTGTTGTATTGAACCATATGTAGCATTGTTGTTGCTCCATAGTTCAAGAACATCGCTCTTCTCATTCTCCTCGGTCTAATTAAATTCATGTAAATAGTCTTTCTTGGTGTAAGTTTATGCGGCAAAAGAAAATTTTTGTGAGCATAATAAGATTAGATTTCTATTGACACCTCTAAAAAAATCTCCTCACCTTTCTTAAAAGTTTTCCACCTTTCATATTCTAATTCTTTCAAATTCATGTGTTGAATATTATTTGTACGCATGTTCCTAGGGAAGGGAACCAAGTGGCTGACGCTTTGGCGAAGAATGAGCTCGGTTTACCCTGCTTTACTACGCAATGATGGAATGACCTCCCTTTATTTTTAAGCACTTTTCTTTTAGAGATTGTTCTAATATTCCGTATCCTAGGCTTACTTATATGTAACTCTTCAACATATATGCACATTAAATTATGTGCTAATTACAAAAAAAAACTTCTTCAAAAATATATTAAGATAAAGGGAAAAAAAGAGGAGATAAAACTAAACCGAAAAAATGTATATAATTCAATTGCAATTCTATTAATTTGTTATACTGGTGAATGACACATTATTTGTGTCAGAAGTCTTTGTATTCTATATATTAATTTGACGAACTTTAAAGATATTTGAATAGTCATTTTTTTAATCAAAGAATAATTCAATATACCTATCAAGTTTGTTTTTTATTTTTAGAAAAGACTTATGAAGTTTGTTACTTCTTATAACTTGGAAAATAAATATGATCAAACCCGTGGTATCTTTGAATTTGAAACTTACTTCATTCTAGAGCTAGGATTATGCCTATGTGGCATATCTAAAAAAGCTTCTCACACTATTAGCAACTTGGCTTTCTATCTTATTATATATCTTTAAAGAATTAAATCAAATAAATCACAAACTCATGAGTTTCCCTAACTATAACAATTCCATTTAATATCTATTCCAAAATTTCTAAACAAAATACTTAAACTTCTTAAAGCTCCTTTCACTTATAAGAAGAAAAAAACAGACAATCGTAAGTAGGCTTGAAAACCAAAAGATTTTAGTTATTACTCTAATTAAATTCCACCTATGTCCACATGCCAAAAAAACGTATGAATACCCTCCATAGTTAAAAGAATGAAACGTATGAATACCCTTCAAAATTAAATCCCACAATTTCTAACATTAAAATTTTTTATGGTGCTCTTATAAGTTTCATGCATATAAGTTGGAGAAATGTGAAAATGAATGTCAAAAAATCTTGTTATGCGTTTTTAGTCTTATGCTTTTCTAAAGGTCAGTTGGTTCCCTTCTTCCTTCATTTTATTTTGATTCATTAGTTTACATTTTGTGTTCTGTAAGTGGTGGATATATATGTTTTATTTTTTATATATATGTGACTTCAAGATCGTCTAGAAATATTCTACTGGCAAGATTGTGTCCCATTAATACTAAAATGAAAAATGTCTGATAATTTTTTTCCCGTTAACATTGCATTGTCTGTGCATAAAGACATATATTAGGAAGTTAATTGTCTATTTAACAAATACTAAATAAAATTACATATATCTCACCTATAATATTTACACCATCATTATAGGATGCGTCCCTTTACATTCCTCAATTGATAATTTTCATAATTCCTTTTCTATATAAAACCTGGAAAGATGTTACACTTTAAATCATCTTAATTTTCATATTTCCTTTTCACCTATATAACCAACACTAATCTCAAATTCCTTTTCTACTCATCATGTTGCATTTGATAATTTGCTTCATAATCTCTTGGCTTAAATTGATCAAGTAGTTTAGCCCTACTTTTTTTCAAAGATATAATATTTGTTAGTCTATTTTTTTTAACTTTCTATTTTTTTTTCTTTTATTCCTTAATGTGGATTTGACAACATTAAGGAATTCTATATTTATTAATTAATTTGGATTTTCTTTTTTCATGTGAATCAGGGTAAGAGGATAAAGGATAAACGAGAATTCTATTTTCAGTCTTGTTGCATCCTTACTACTTGAGAAGTCAATGAGAAATGGCAGCTCATGTAAGTATATGTTTTTAATCATAACTAATATTTTTCAAAATAAAAATAAACATATTTAATTTGTATTGCCATTGTTTTAAATAGAAATTGATGTAGATCAAATTCAATAACTTTTAAAGATGATTTGAAATTAATTATTTTATTTTTAGAATTTAGTCTATATGTAGTGATAATTGTTATCTTCTATATTTATTTTGTTTTTTGTCAAAAGAAAAATCTTCGTCTATTTTATTTATATCGAGAATCTTTGATTACAATTGAGGTTATCAAAAATTTGAGGTGGATCTGTAACTCAACAATTGAGTTTTTTTGTCAAGAATCTCTTATAGCTTGATTTCTACTCTCTTATTCTATTTAATAAATAAATAAATAATAATGGGCAATTAAGTTGAAGTTAGATAAAGATGTTTAAAGATGATTATTAATTCTTTATGTCCACATCAAATTCTTTTTTGTTTGTAATTAAAAAATATATATTTTTGTTTGGTTCTATACATTAATCAAATGTCTTAGCAAAAAACAATTGAAAAGTCAGTCCTAACATTTTAAGAATAGTTTTTTTGAAAGGATTTTAAGAATATTATTCCCTAAAAAAAACATTTTAAGAATATTAAAAATGATTATTATGCTACCCAAATAAGACGAGAAACTCTAAAAATTGGCGTTTTACCTTTCTAATAAAATTTTGCCTAATGTTATATATTCATGATTGAAACCACTTTTTTTCTTTGCTAAGGTGAGGTGGTTCTCCTTTTTCCTTCCTTTCCTTTTATTTTTGTTTTTAGATTTACATTTTCAATCAATAAATTGGTCGATATATTCTCTCAAAAACAAGTTGATATATGTCACATATATAATATAGAAGAGTATATCTAGAGAGTACATTATTTTCTTAGACTAATGAAGGTTTGTCTCTTTTGATATCCATGTCTATCTTCTATCTATCTATCTATCATAAATTTGACTCATTTTAATGCTAGGGTTGTGTCTATATGACACCTCTAAAAAGAGCGCATCTTTGCTCCATTCAGGATACCTCCATTTATGCATGTTCACCACATAGATGTATGACAATTGGCAGAAACAAAATTAAAGGCTCAGGTTAAAAGATCAAAAATAGGGATTTGTTTACTGGAAAAAAATTATACGCTCTCTCTCTCAAACAACATCACGTTACTTCTTCTTCTTCTCTGAAACAACACAGCTGCTGCCTCTCCCTCTCCTTCTCGTCGACGCCGTCCGTCTTCGTCTGATGAATTTAACTAGTCCGAGAACAACAGAAAAAAAACGATCCAGATTGATATCAGTGGAGATATTGAAGAAATTGAAAACTGAAACAAAGAATCGATCTACTAATTCTTCCAATAACAACAAAACTAGAACAAAGAAGGTGAGGGAGAGGCAGTGGAGAGCTAGTGTTGAATTTTATTATACATGAACCAAGTGATGACATTGGATTTATCAACCGATTATATTATAAATATGAATCGAGTTGACGCTGCCGGCAAGAAGGAGCGGGAGATGCAGCGGTGATGTTGTTTCTGAGGAAGAGGGATGAACGTTGTATTGTTTCAGAGAGAGAAAGAAGTGGAAGCACATAGGTTGTTTTTTCCAGTAAAGAAATGTCTTTCTTTAATCTTCTATACACTGAACAAGCATAAATGGAGGTCTCCTAAATGGAGCAAAGATGCACTCCTCTAAAAAGCATAGTGCATAATTTTTCAAATCCACTCCCACTCTATGTATGCATCACTTATCCCACTATCATTTTCTCTTCATTCTACACATTTGATAGTTCTTCTCAATCTTTGAGTGTTTCCACCATGATATTGATACTATCATATTCATCTGAACTAAGGTTTTTTTATTCTTCATTTGTACTAAAGCTATTGTATATTTTTTATTTTTTTAGGTTGAAAGAAATAATTTTTCACTGCATATCTGATGCTAGCTAATATATAAAAAGGTGTTCCTAATTCTTATTATCACACCATTATTCATTAAAAACTAATTTATGACTTAAGTTACAAAAACTAGGTTTGACCAAAAAATGATTTTCCTATTTATTTGAAGTTAAATTTTAATTGTTTTTTTATGTTAAATTCGGTTAAAGGTTGAAGTAATGAATTGAAGTTTATGTTAAACTATCTATGTTCAATGTATGGTTTACATTTTCTAATATAATTCATCAATAATTGTTGATAATTGTCTGACTTTATTTGGGGATATTCTTACAATTTCATGACATTATTAGATCATTGTCACATCATTTAACAATTTTATATCGCAGACTTAAATCCAATAATCTGAAGGTGAGATCAAATTGAATAATTTTAAAACCAATGACTAAAACTAACTACAATTAAGAGACCAAAACTACAATTAAACCTAAATATTTTAACTGAAATTTTGTTGGGTACCTTATGTAAAGCTACTATTCAAATTCTAAAACTAACTTTATAGTATATTACAACTAAACTAAATGTCACGATAATTCATTAAGAAAATGACATCAACAATATTTTTTTAAATTAACCAAAATATAATAATAGTATGTTTAATTATACAAATTATCTCTAAATATAAATCATTAAGAAAATGGATTAAACTATTTAGGGACATAATTAGGGAACGTAAAAGAAAATTTATCACCATAAAAATTGAATTTTCAATCAATATGAGAAAACTTAAGTAAGATATAAGAGATTAAAAGTGAGAAGTTGATGAATACTTTACAAGAACATAATTAAAAGATGAAAAAAGACAAAACAACCAAAGAATAAACCATATGATATGCACCTTTTCTTATATAAAAAAAAAAAATTAAGGTTATACCATAAAAATGTCTATAAACCTCTTTTTTTCAGCTTTCTAAAATCACGACAATTTGCATCTTTTATTTTATGTGGTGGCCGGGGTTTGAACCCCAGAGCTTGCATATTTTATTCATTGTTACTATCAACTGAGTTAAGCTCACGAAGACACGACAAATTTACATCTAATAGTATACAAATGTGCTTTTTTTTCATCAAACCCAACTCCAAAAATAAAAAATAATCTTTGAAAAAATAATCTTATTTTAGAAATAAAAAATTTACAACATTTTTTTTTTCATTTATGTTAAAAAATTTAATCAAACCCGTGCATTACATAGTCCATAAATTATAAATGAAATTCATCAAGTCAATCCTTACACTATTTGAAATTGTTTCTTATCTCTTGTCAATTTTCATATAGCTTAGAAAGCTACCTTAACAAAATTCATATGGATTAAAAATTTACTTATTATTTTACAAGCTCACTATAGAAAAAGGTAATAGTTATCCGACGAAATTGATGATTTACTCGTATAACGTTGAAAATGGATCATGTACAAGATCATTTTTATTTTAACGTTGAAATCATTCACCCTCAACCTATCATCTCTTGTTGCAAGCCTCCGACACCATTGTTCCATCCACGCTAGACAAGTAGGAACCATATTTCAACCAAAAATTTAGAAAGTTAAACTTCTCTCTTATTTGGAACTTGGAAGTGTGCAAAAGATGAACGAGAAGCGAAATTGTTTTTGAACGCTTCTTCTTTGCTATGACTACAGAACTAGCCTATGTGATTGTGATTCACAGCCTCCACCAGTTAAGATTAATAAATAATCTAGTCATCACTAGTCTAACGCAATCACACTCACCAACTAATGTTAGTATCATATTTTAATTTTTACTCTTCTTCCTAACAAAATCCTTAGAACATCCACATAGTAGAAATCTACTTTTTTGATACTTAAATATCATGCATTTATAAAAAAAAATTAGTAAAAATACTAAACTAACATTCAATTCCTCTTATGCAAAACTTCAAACGTTTTTGTTAAATGGATATCAATAATAACTTTGTATATTTTTTTTTTTCTAAAAATAAAGTTAGTGCAAGAAGATGATGATTCAGTCCAATATAGTGAACTTCATATTAAAAAACACTTACAAATGTATTTACAAATACATTTATCTCTCTCCAAAACTTTATATTATTTATCAAATATCAATAATTATATTTCATTGTATTTCAATATTCTAATATTATAATATGAGTGGAGGATCTTATCTCAACACTGTTTTTGTTTAACCTCCCGAGTACTACTCTTTACCCAAATGGTTTTGCTCATTCTCAAATGAAATGACCAAAATGCTCCTGCGTGAGTTAACTCACGCTAGTGCAAATCTCATTCACTCTCAGCATGAGTTAACTCACGCTAGTGTAAATCCTGTATAAATCTCACGTGAGTTAACTCACACTGTGTGAATTAACTCACGCAAATTACATTTGTGTGAGTTAACATGTGTAAGGGCACTTTTGTCATTTTCTATGAGAATGAGCAAAACCATTTGGCTAAAGAGCAGAACTCTAACCTCCCTCTCATTGCATGTTTGGTATTACAAACTTGTTTGAGGAAGATACGTAGTAGAGATTTCATGATTTATTTCACATAGAACGTTAGTAGTAAAGATTTTTCTCAGATACTTGCGTTATTTGAAATACGTACTATTTAAGTATTTATGCTCCTTGATAGTTTTTTTTTTTTATTGAAATAGTTTTCCTAAAGTATTTATGTAACTCAAAGTTTTCTCTTATTTAAGTATTTCAGAGTTGAGGAATGCTAGCAACACTCACTTTTGAACACTCTCTCTAGCACTCACTCTTTTATTGGATGGAATTCATGCATGTCCCACCACTTTGTATGAGTTCTATTACCAAAATGTACACCCACAATAATTTAAAGCAATAAGAGAGTGAGTATTAGAGAGAATGTTCAAAAGAGAGTGCTATTAACACTACTCTTCAAAGTTTTCTCTTATTTAAAGTGGAATTGCTTTTGTTTGATTTCACTGTTAGAGCACATAATTTTGATTATAGGAATTGATTTGATTAGTTTAAACTTTCTCGCACACGTAGATTGGTCCAACACATTCCAGTGTTCTATACTTTGTTTAAGGGAGTGTGCTCTCAATATTGGGAACGTTCAAACTCGTTAATTTGAAATAAATTAACATGTATTAGCGAACAAATCATTTGTGGGGTGCTTCATTCCATTTTTAAGGGATTAAAATCACGACTTCTCCATATTGGAGCGACCCAACCCTTCACAATCCAAATATCACCTTGGTTATTTTTAAAGGATCAAAAAATTAAATCTACAATGCTGTTTTTTAGTCATAAAATTAATTCATTTCATTCGTTAAAATAGTCACAATATTTGATGAGATACGATCAAAAATATTGGCGACTAGCATGTGACATTGTCGCTCCGGTTAGTAAATGAGCTACATTGTTTGCTTTATAATAAAACATATCCTAAAGTTTGGTAGATATCACATTATAGTTTTACAAGCATGTAATAAAGCACTAAACTCGAATCTATGTCGCGCTCTACCCGACATGCCATCTACGACTAGCTTGCCATCTAGTCCTATAGATACTCAAGTATGACCCAGATTCATAAGGTAAAGCAAAACTTTTTTCAACCCCGTGTTTTCACCTCCTAAGGAATCGATTGACCAAAATTCCAAGTAGTTTGTGCTCGTATAAAATTGTACATATCATCTCTCTAGTGTTTAGGCACACAAAATCAGATATTTTTTTAATAATTGAAAAAAATTAATTCAACATTTTTAAGAAAATTGTATCTTTATGTGTGTACGCACTTAAGCATTATAAATTTAATTTTGCAAACTAACAAGACCATCTAATATAAGCCATGAACCCATAGAAAAACCAACTTCGCAACCTCACAAAACCGAAATCTACTTTGTCAATACCCACATACCCACAAAAGCAAGTTTGTCAATCCAAAAATCACAATCTAAGCCTTTGTTTGGTCTAGCGGTTAGAAGGGCTAAGCGCACGTATGGAGTGAAGGTATGGAGTGAAGGTAGAATTCCTAGCTTCTCACTCCACGACTAAATAATACATTGTGACATGGAGTAATAGTTGAACATTGCTTTTTAAGCCCCCCTAAAATCTCCAAAGGCCCTCTAAAATACCGAATTTGCCCTTTTATACAACATATGGTAGATATATACCGAACCAGTTAGGAAGATAACTACAGGATACTCAATTACATGATCCGGTAGATATAATCCGGATTCGTTAGGGATATAACTTCAGAACGGCATGTTACAGAAATTGCGGTGTTTTGCCGTAGTTATTATATAAGACACGACATTTATATAAGACAGAACACAATTTTGGTTCTCTTATTTCCTCTTTTACACTCCACTTAAATTTTATTCTAAACTTTGTAATTTTCCATAAGAATCATACCAACAAACCGTGTTAACTTCACTCAGTTGCAATCAATGTAAATCATATTTCTTCCTATCACAGTGAAATTCTACATAATTTTCATTCTTTTGACATTAACACATGAGTAATGGAAATTGCTTGCTTTGAGTGCGTGAGATTAATTTAGAAAGCAATTTCTACAACTTCTTATTTAAGGTCTAGACCAAATACAAATGGGATTAATATTGTACACGTGAAACATCAAGTAGTTTAGAAACTGGGTATCAAATACAGAACAATTGTAGCTATAATATTGTCCATCAATAGTTATATAATTAGAAATTGAGACTAACAAATTAGGTGGAGATTTTACTTTAACTTTGGAGATAACCCTAAAGAAACTCTTCGGAGAAATCATTTGATGCGTACAGAAGGAACATAAAATTGAGTGAAAAATAGTCTGGAGAAGGAATGAGTCGATTTTGAACTCACAGAAAGGAAGAAGAAATGAGATAATAAACTTATAAAAACAAATCTTACACATACATACGGTACATATCCGGTAGATACATACAAAACTCTTGAATTAAGGGCAAATTGGAAAATTCAGGAGGCATAAAAGATTTTGGGGGGCTTATAAAAAAATCTCGGTAATAGTTTTCGCGGTTTGGAAACTCCAAACCAAACACAGACTAAATACGAAAGACCCCTCCATTAATCTATTTATTTCCGACTTTGCTATGTCAGTTGCGGAATTTTTTCCATAAGTATGTAGGATAAAAAAAATCAAACCTAAAATGAGTAATTTAGTAGAAATATCTCTTATTTCCCCAAACTTAGTCTCCATACCCTCATAAATTCTAAAAAAAAATGATATTGTACTCTTTTGATTTTATATGAAAAAAAATTGAAACACAAATTTTGATTTTTCAATTTTTTTAAGGGGATCAATTTTATATGAAAAATCCAAATTTAAATTTTATAGGACATAATTAAATTAAATAATATTTAAAAGTTGATATACTAGTTGGGAGTAACTTAAGGGGGTATACCGGAGAAGTATTTGATAATTTAGAAAGCCCATTGAAATACAAATAATTTAACCCGGTCCTTTCAGAAGAAGTAAAACGGTACCGTTTTGGTCCTCTATTAGGTTTGCGTTTTCCCTCTCTTCTCTTCTCTTCTTTCACCAATTCGTGCTGTTCCGGTCACTCTTTCTGTTTCTCCGTCGTGTCTGTGAGTACTTCTTCTTCACCTTCAACTTCTTAATTTTCCCTAATCGCAGTTAATTTTTTTCATCGCAATTAAGGGATGGACGATTAGTTTTCAAAGTTGTTTAATTTCATGTCGGATTGTTTTTAATTTTTTGTAGGTTTAGGTTGTTGAAAAAATTTAAACTTTAATGCTTCAGATTTATTTATTCATTTCATACATTGCTCTCATGTATCATGCGGATCAAATTTTGAAGTTTTAAGTAACGTGCAATGGTTTTTTGAGTGTTGGTTTATTAAGATTACCCAGCTCTTAACATGAAAAATATAGATTTGTATATGTTAATGATTATTTATGCTTCATTATGGGCCTGTTTGGATAAACAGCTTGATAATCACTTATGTGTAAAGTTCACATAAGCTATTTCTATAGAAAAGCATAAAATAAAGTTAAATTGTTTTTGTAAAAGCTGCAAGTTGTTTTTACTTTTTGTAAGCTATATTAGAGAACTTATGAAAATAAGCTGAAAAAAGCTTTTGAAAATTGTCATAGGTTGTTTTCGTAAGTTCTTCCAAATAGTCTCACAAAACTTATGCCAGTAAGTAGATAAGCTCAAATAAGCCAATCCAAACAGGCCCTACGTGCTCTGGATTTACATCCTTGACATGAAAATAATATGAATTCCATTTGGGTACGGACTCACATTTTCCTCCTTATTCAACTGGTCTTCGTTGTAGTAAATTATGGGTTGTAGACTGGCCCGGCCCGGCCCGGCAAGTATAAGGCCCAGCATGTATAATTTATGGCCCTAAACTTGAAACCCTAAACATGCTGGCTGCTTGTACATCCTGCTCTACTTTGTAATTTTCCCGAGCTTAATCTTGGTGCTCATCATCCAAAGTCATCATTCTAGTAGTAACTATCTGTTCCATTTTCACGTCGTAGGGAGATGGTGAGACTCACTGCTGATCTGATCTGGAAAAGTCCTCATTTCTTCAATACCATTAAAGAGCGCGAGTTGGATCTGAGAGGCAACAAAATATCCGTAATTGAAAATTTAGGTGCCACCGAGGTATGTAATCTTATCTTCTTGCTTTCCTTGTAACTACTTTTGTTGTTGAGCTATCTTTTGATTTGAAAGAATCTATTATTATGACCCTATGCTTCAGTTGAATAATTTTGATAGGGTTCATCTTGTCTAGATGAGCCTACTTGATATTTTCATGAATTTGAGTTCCTTTGTAATGGATTCCTTGCAGGACCAATTTGACACAGTAGATTTATCCGACAATGAGATTGTCAAATTGGAAAACTTACCAAATCTTAACCGCTTGGGTACACTACTCATTAACAACAACAGGATTACTAGAATTAATCCCAATATTGGAGGTATGATTTGAAACTTTAACTGTATTACCCCATCTTGCTTCTAGCTGTTGTAAGCCACAAGCTGTGTAACTCTACCTTACTATGCCATTTGTATTGCAGAGTTCCTACCAAATTTACACACACTAGTTCTCACAAACAACAGGATTGTAAACTTGGTAGAAATTGATCCTTTGACATCCCTTCCAAAGCTGCAGTTCCTTAGTCTTCTTGACAACAATATTACAAAAAAAGTGAATTATAGGCTTTATGTTATCCACAAGCTGAAATCCCTCCGAGTTTTGGACTTCAAGAAAGTGAAAGATAAGGTAAGGCTTTCTTTATCGCTACCCATATTTATCTTTTCTTTGGTTTGTTGTTTGAAATATGAAAGTCTGATTTTAATGAATATATATCAGCATTTTAAAACATACCATTGGCTCTTAATAGCAAGAACAGGTTGTGGACATTTTACTGCATATAACCGTAGACGATGGACTGATTTTTTACCAGTCTGTCCTAGCCATTGTTTTACTCAGCTTTGATAGACTAAATGATTTGAAATGATAACCAGATCTTGCGTGCATATAACTGTAGACTATAAACTAATTTTTTACTGCTTAGTCTTTGTTTTACGCAGCTTTGATAGACTGCTTAATTTGAAAATGCAAACCAGATCTGGGTGCAAATATTTTTTTTTCTTAAAATTATATTTGTGGATGCAAGAAGAGTTTGTTTTATTACATTATTAGAGATTACAGTGTAAAAAAAACGAAAATGGTGGTATATTATTGAATTTTATCTTGTTACCAATCACACATCCTCTTCCTGTAGGAACGTTTAGAAGCGAAAAACTTGTTTGAATCAAAGGAAGCTATAGAAGAAGCTCAAAACACACCAGCGCCTGTTGAAACTCCAGATGTTTCAGAAGCTACGGAGGAACAACAGACACCCAAAGTGACTGCTCCTACTCCAGAGCAAATTACTGCTATTAAGGTACAATTACAAGTGCCATACACACCGTGTTCAATTCAGAATGAACAAATAATTTGTGTATTTTCCTTTTATTTTTGTTCATGTGTACATAGCTAAAGAAGTGTAGATTTGTAGTAGACGAGGAGATTATCTACTTGCTTTAAAGCCTTTAACCCATTACTTCACTACGTGTCCGATACAGCACATATACGATGATATAGGAAACTTTCGCATAGAAACTAGTCACTACTATTGCTAAATAGAAGCCATGGCGCCACCATTCTGCCTTGACGTGGTGGAATTTTTTCCAACAGCCTTAAGCAATTTGTAAAGAGAGGTCCGCAATGGCATTTTCCACCATCCACCATTCATAACACTAGTAGTGACCTTAAGGTACAATAGCAAGGAGGCTAAACTGTATCTTTTTTTCTTTTTTTTGAATCGGCAAAATATCATTAAGCTTGGTTAGCACAAGGCACACTAAACCTGCAAAGGAGGAAAAAAAGTACACAAGTGCCATATAACAAAAGCACCTAACCACCACAACCGTCTCATTAAAAAACAACCGTCTCATTAAAAAACCTTCTAAAAAACCGAATTCTAAAACAGAGCAAGAAACGCAACACAACCGCCTAAAGGACAAGCGCCTTAAACACGAAAGCCATCATGCCACATCTCATTTGTGATAGACTATATCTTGTGATAGCAAGAAGGCTAAACTATATCTTGTGATAGACTGATATTACAGGCAAACATGCCACATCTCATTTGTGTAAAACTATCAATACCAGTGTCCAAACAAAAGGCTTGGCCTGAAGTACCTATTCCTCTTCTTTAATTCTTGTTACTCAGATGAGTAGAGCTATAGTTATTCATCAACCATTAATGACAAAAAAATCCGTCCATCTAGTCTTGCTGAGTTCTTTTTTGTAAATGCCATGGATATCCATTAAAACGATAATGAAATTAATTGGGTCGCAACTATAAAATACATTGCAAGAGCTTTATAATTATCTGCATTTGAGAGTGGCTTATTTTGAAAGTGTAACTCATTATCCTATAAGTTAGAATTATGATGTAAGATTGGTATGCTTTCTGTTTGGTCGCCCCGTTTTGATTAATTCTTTATTGGTTGGCAGTGAAAGTTTTTAATATTTGAGAGAAAAGTCAGAGTAAGATAGATAAAAGTGATAATTTTGGAATCTGAAATTGTAGTTTTATTATTCCGAGAAAGTTGTTGGTGACACAAATATGATGAGTCAATTAGAGACTTAAACAAATGAGATAGGTGCATGCAATTTCTCTTTTTAGTACCAATCTAACCAATATGAAAGCTATAACTAACAGCAGTAGGACCGACTGGAACCTTCCCATTATAATCAGCTATACCTAATATAAGTATGTGTCAATAGACACTTCAACATTTTTGTTTTGAAATTATCCTACGTACCTATCTGATATTTTCTTGAGATAAGCAGTCACCTTATTCTGGATTATAGCAAATGGCCATCTTAATGCATTATAGTTAACATTATATCTTAGAGGTTGGTACGTAAAACAGCCATTTGTGGCTTACATGTTTCTTCTGTGTGCAGGCTGCCATTGTTAATTCACAGACTCTTGAAGAGGTTGCTAGACTTGAAAAGGTACCTGCTTTTCTAAATTAGATAATCATTTCTGGTGGTTTGGGATGTGGGGGGGGGGTTTGAGATTGTTGGTACTAGTTTCTGAGCCTTATTATAACACCTGCTTCCCTATTTTATTGTGTATCTTCCTAATAAAAATTTATTTCATATTACCAAAATGACTGATGATATGCCATCTAATCGGGTTTGATGTTAACAGGCACTGAAGTCTGGCCAACTTCCTGCAGATCTTAAAAGCTTGACTGATAATATAATGATTGATAATGTCAATGAAAAACAAGATGTGGTTCCTGGTGAATCTAAAGATACACAAGAGCAGAGTAACACTGATTCTACTGCAATGGAACAGGTATGTGTCTACTTTTCCTTGCGTCGCTCAAGCTTTTCTTGTGGATCTCTGATAAATTTACCATCATTCCTCCATGATATATAATTATATTTGTTCATAACTAATTGGACCATAATTGTGACTCCATCACACTTATTTTTTGAGCATGTTAGCAGCTGTGGCCCAACATACACCAACAATTTATTTTGTAGTGATTTTAACCAACGATTACAATGTATTAAGCATAGATCCTACCTATACCCATCCTTCACCTCAAGAGAATAAGATCCATTTTAGGTTATCTAACTGTAAGGAGAATTTAATGCAACAAGAACAGATCATACAGTTGTGTAAGAATTGTTTATGATCATATATGCTCTGCTTGTTTTTGTTCTTTTTTTTTTAAGGATTGTTTTTTGTTCTTCTTATCCTCATGTTAGTAATAATGTATCTGATGTTTCATCACATTTTTTTTCGCAGGACTAGAGTGAGGAGCATTGTGCGTAATGTCATGAAGTGCACTTTTCTGTTTTTTAGATTGGTTTAGAACTCAGGGTTTCAATTCCCCTCTTGGTGAATAGCTGCTTTTAGCGTTTACATATGTATTAATTTCTTTTTATCGTAAACATGTCTATTAAATTTAATTGTCTTTGCAACTTGATTGAATCGGTAGGGTTTTTTGCCTCTGGCCAGGAATTTTTAGTGTGCGGCAAATATTTACCTTTCTGTGAGTCATGGCTAGATATTCATATGCTGGAACATTCCTCAAATTATCTGGTTGCATCGTGTTCTTCATATAAAGAAATGCAGAGTTGGTCCTTCTATTATAACTGTTGTTTATGAATAGAAATATAATGTCACAGAATTGTCATCAACATGACGAATAAAGCGTAATAGTAATTTGTTTTTAATTGAAAAAATACTAGTAAATGTAATTAAAAATTTGTAGAGTACAATTGTTTAAAACGATTATAGGCAAAAGTGAAAATACTAATGATTTTAAAGTGATTAATGAGGCAACTCGCCTATCATTTAAAACGATTTTTTATTAAAGTTCCTTCAAAGAAACTCATGAAATTAAAATTGGAACCACAGTTTAAAAAAATCAAATGGAACTTCAAATTTTTACTAGCTTTCTTTTCATACAAACGATCTATAATATTTATTGAATACAGAACGATAGAATGAAGAGAGAAAGATTGAACCCCAAGATGTGTTCATCTATAGATTTTTTTTAAAAGGGAAACAAATAGATGTAACTCCTGGACTACAACCACAAAACTAGTACAAACGAAGATCTTGTTGTACTAATACAATAAGAACTTTCAGAAAACAAAGGTACCCTTTGAGAAAGAAAATCCCAATTTGGGAATGTGGTCATCATAGGCTGCAAGAGCCTCAAACCTGGTGATGGACAAGCCAAGAATGACACTCTCATTAAGAAGGGTAAGGGGTCATCATACCCCCAAGGAAGACGAGTTTACACTCACAGATGAGTTGCCGAGTAGACCAAAGAAACATTCCATGTCAAACTTCATGTCTACCCTAGAGAGCATAAGCATGTCAAAGATTCCCCAATCTTGGCAATGGCCTTTGAAAGTCTCCGTTCAAGCCAGCCAAGTTAAATAGTCAGTCATTGGATGAGAAAAAGTTCGAAAATAGCTTGACCTGCCTTCAGTAGAAACTCGATATACAACAATATGAAATTGGTAATATTCAGCATGGTGACTTATGGAACATGAACCCATCAGGCCATCACCTACGACAAAAGTTGAAGGACTAAGAGAAAAGTGGCCTTGAATTTAGAAAAGGGTCCCAACGTAGCTAGTGCAATGATTTCTGCAAAAAAAGTGACCTTGAGACATATTCTTCAGTACCAATATAATCATGGCCTACGGGAACGATATTGAGAGTCAAATGAAGGAAAATCAGAGAGAATGAGTAAATATCACAAACAAGAGTGCAATATTCGACTGAGTCTATTTATAGAAAAAGGTCACCTAATGATTAGGCATATTTATCGCTTAATTAGCAGAGAAAATTAGAGAACTGATGAAGTAATTAAATCAAAGGAAATGCTAAATAAGAGATTTAAAATGAAAAATCTTAGGGTATGTTTGGTTCGAGAGTTTTGGAGGGGAGGGGAGATTTTTAATTTGAAGTGTTTGGTTCAATTTTTAGAAGGGGAGGGGAGGGGAGCAAATTTTATTCCACTGCCAAAATTATCCTTAGATTAATTTAAAATCTCAATATTATCCTTATAACAACATTTATTATTATTATTAGGTTATATTATCCTTGAAACAAATTTTTTATTATTATTAGGTTATAGGTTGTATTATTTGTAACAACTTTTTATAATTAGTAGGTTATATTATCCTTGTAACAACTTTTATTCCATATTATTAACAATTTTTCCTTGTAACAACTTTTATTACTACTTGTAACAACTTTTATTACTACTTGTAACAACCCTATTACTAATCCATTATTCAATTGTCTACATTGTGCTGTTATCGATTACATCGTTATTTTTTTTAAGGGTCGATTACATCGTTATTGTTTCGTAACTTTATTATTCTTATTTAATTAACTTTAAGGTTAAAACAGTAAAATAATTCTAAAATCCCTCCCCTCCCCTTCGAACCAAACACAATTTTAATTAAAATATCTCCCCTCCCCTCCCCTCCATTAAAATCCCTCACCTCCCCTCCCCTCCTAATTCTCGAACCAAACGTACCCCTAAAGACCGATGAGTTTTCACAATCAAACAAACTATTTTACAATTTTATCCCTTTATCCTTCGGCTTTGTTTTACTTTTATGCATTTTTCAATCGAGTAGCTCATAAAAATACTCAACACAATACTTATGATTCTTTGAAATAGTTAAAGAACCCATAGTTGACCGACACAATTATTTCCTCAACATAATCGCTTAGGAAAAAAAAATCAAAGTTGAAAGCTAAACTGATACATTAGCTAACTTTCTAGTTCAAGAACAATATTTAAACATATCTCCCCTAAAAAAAAAAATTAAATATATCTCAATGTCGTAAAATTTGATTTTGATTGAATTGTTAAAATATGTTTAATAGTTTTTTTTTATTCTTCAAATAGAAATCCTCTATCTAGATCATCAAAACTGCCATATTTTATATTTTGGTGAAAAACAATATCATGTTTAGAATAGTTTCAAGATATTTGGAACATTTTTTAAGTTATTATCAAATAAAGATGTAAGTTTACCAATACTAAACGATGTCCCAAAAATATTTTTCTATTTGTTATACCATTCAAATCTTTTTAGTAAGTGACAAAGTGAGTCAATGTTTTTATTTGATGTCTTTTAGCAAATGTTCATAGAATAACTTGTTAGAAGACACCTTCATAAAATGTGTCTTCTAGCAAAATCCATATATAAAAGGCTTAGTTACAATTTTGATCGCCACATTTTCACTTATTCATAAAATTGGTTCCCCTATTTTAAGATCATAAAAAAAAAAGTTTTAGTCTCTCCATTAAATTTTTGTAAAAATGATGATTTATAATATTTTAAATGATGTAGTATACGACATGATGATATGGACTGATCATCACTCACGAAATTATAAGAAAACTCATTAAAAACTTTAGTTTTCAATTTTTATGTGCAAAAATCTAATGGAGGGATCAAAATTGGGTGCTTTCAAACTGCAAGGACCAATTCCATAAATGAGTGAAAGTTGGGGGGCGAAAACTATAATTAAGTCTATATAAAAATGGGTCATGTTAACTTGAGCTCTTAGGGCACATGTTAAGCATTAATTTCACTCCATTAATGGTAAGAATTTATTGAAAAAGAATTAATATTAAATATTTTGAGCAATAAATTAACACAATTTCCAATAAATAATTTCTATTAGTGGAATTCTTAGCATGTGCCCTAAGGGCACAAGTTAACATTTCCCATAAAAAAGAATGAATGCATGTTAATGAAGTCTAGATAAGTCATATGCAATTGATTTTTCTTCGTTCTTCTAACGCCCTATTTATTTCTTTATTTATTTTAGTTGAGTTTGGAGTCTTTTATGTTGATTTACATTGATAAGTGATAAGTTGTTGTGTATTAATGTTTTAATAATAATAAGTGGTTTTATTTTATTATTTAGAAGGATGAGTTGGAAATTAAAATAAATAGACTTGGAGGGGCTGGTTTGGAATTAATTAGAATTAGGTGGTGTTAAGTAGAAAATATGTTGATATATAAAGAAAAACAAGAATCAGACACAAATTAGGTTTTGCAAAAAGTCTTTGGGTGAAAGAGGAGAAGAGGAGAACCAAGAGAAGAGAGAACATGTAGGGTCTTGCAATCACCAATCTAAGGTAAGGGTGGGACTAATATTTTCTAATCTTAGGCTATATAATTCTGAAATTGAATTTAGCATGTAGTTTTGTTGTTGTTCATGTGAATTTGAGAATTAGGGTTTAAAATCGGATTTGATGATAGAACATGTAGAATTGATTGTTAATAGTGTAGAAAGTCTGTAGAATTCGTGTATTATTGATGTTCAGGTTATAGAATCATCACAGGTTGAGTTTTCTATCAAATTTGGGATTGAGTTGGATGAAAATTGGGTTTTTGGGGTGAAAAATCGCACTTCCCGACAGAAACCTGTCATAACTCGCCACGGCGAACTATGTGTAACAGAGAGCAGTGTTTGCTCGCCTTTAGCTCGCCACTGTGAGTAAGCTAGCTCGCCACGGCGAGTAAGCCAACCCGCGAGACGTGTAGTGTAGTAGCAGTCCCCCTTTTCATTATTCTTGTGTCGTTTCACACATTTCTGTTTTGAATTAGCCTTTGGTGTAGACATGGAAGTCTTAGGTAATACTGTAAGTTGTTAAATGACTTTGTTTTGTCATGAATAACTTGATTGATGAATTATTATGTGAATGCATATGTTGATGAATTATTACATGAACGTTTATATTGATGAATTATGATATGAGCTGTATATGTTGAAGTAATATGATGATTATATGATGTTGCAATTAAATGGTGAATAATTATGGGATCGTTGTCGTTGAAGTTGTACGTTGATGTTGTATAAGTTGTTGAGTCCATGCATACTCATATAAAGTTGGGGGCTCATGCCTTGTTGAATGTTTAATCATTCGAAACGCGTTGATTTGAGAGCTTATGCTCTACACGTTGATTTAGGAGTTGATGCTCCACACGTTGATTTTAAGAGTCATTGCTCTACACGTTAAAATGAGAGCCTATGCTCTAACACGTTGATTGGTACCACATGCATACTGCATAGTCAAGTTGTTGTTGTGTCCTTGCATTGTCGCGTCGTCGTCGAGTTGTTGTAGTTGACTTAAATGCCAAGTAGAAATAATTGAACAATATGTGATGTTTTATTATTGCTTAGTTAAAGTTGTTTATGTTGTTAAATTCCATTGATGAATTATATGTTTATTATTATTGAATGTGAAATCTCACCCCTTCTGTTTGAATGTTGCCTCTACGTGGGTAACATGCAGATAACCAGGATTAGCTGCTGATGTGAGTTGACTCTCTCGTGCGTCGTCTTAGGGTCGCTCTGATACGTAACGGGATGGGGATATTTGTTTGTTTTTCCACTGTTGCGTATTATTTTTGAATTATGTTGTTGGACCTCTTGAATTGAGAATTTCATTAATGTGGTTATGTTGAGGCCGTAGTGGCAAATTTTGTTGAATGATTAACGAACTAAATTTTCCGCTGCGATGTTTTGCTAAAGTGGTTTTAATAAATAGTAACTTCACTCTATTTATACATGAAATGTAGTGTGGCATTCCATTTTACGTTGAATACTCTGATTTAAGTGTATTATTTACATTGTTGGGAAAACGGGGTGTTACAGTTCTCGTGTATTAAATGTAATTATTGGGGTCATACATGTCAATCACCAAGAGCACAACCAACCAACTATATGCATGACACAACCAATATTTGTTTTTCAATATAACTCACTCTTCTCAACTCTTCATGTATTCAATATGACTCTTGCAGTCATGCATGTTATGTTGTAATGAATACTCACTCTGATCCTTTTTATAAGAAACAAAACCTCTAAAATCATCAAGAACAAGAAACATCTTAAAAATTTATTTAATATTCATATAAATTTAAATTGTTTCCATAAATATCCCCATATTAATTACTTTTCATTCCACCTATTTACTTACTCTTAACATTCGTTTTCATAAAAATAAGAACATAAATGAAATTTAACATCTAAGTAACACATTTAAAAATTGGTCAATTTCTTATAAAAAGGTTCTAAAAAAATCTGCACTCTTTGTTCTTATAAAAAGGTTCGGAAGGAGTATTGTAAATAAAAAATGATTGTAAGTTCTAATTCCCTTGTCAGAAAAAGAAAATAGTTCTAATCTCCTGTTACATTTATGAAAAGAACCACATTTTCTATTTATATTATATTGGTTTTAATTGAACTTATTTTATTTTTATTTTTATAATATCTACACTTCTCACGTATAGATTTTTTTTTTACTAAAATTCGTTGTTATTTTTAAATTCCTTAAATTATGGTGTAGATTTCAATTCAAATTTGAAAAATAATTGAATTGTTAAGAGTATAAAGACATATCTATAGCAACCGAATCATAATTAAAGAATTTAAAAGTGAAATTATTTTAAAGTAATTTAGGTACATTGAAAATAGGCTACACCAAGAAAAACCATGTTCACCTTTTATTAGTAGTATCTCTATCTATACCATATATAAAAAGAACACATGGTAAGTAGTTAGCTTTTTCACTTTCAATTATACCCTTAAACAAAAAAAAATCTATAAGAATGTTATATTGTTGGTGTCATTCAAAAACATCATAATTTAAAGGGTTAAATATATTTTTGGTTCATATAAAATCACAAGTTTTTAAAATTAGTCCTTATAAAATTTTGATTGTAATTTTAGTCCATCAAAATATTGTAGCTTGTAATAATAGTCCCTATTTTAAAAACTTTTTACAAAAATTGAGTACTTTTAGTCCTCTAAAATAGTCACTATAAAATGCAAATAGGGACTAAAAGTGAATAATTTTTTTGTAGGAACTAAGCTTAAAAGTTTGTAATTTTGTAGTGACTAAAAACATATTTAACACTAATTTAGATTATATTTGCTATATCACATGCGTCGTTGAAAAAGATGACTATATGTTGTTGCGAGGGTTTGTCTATCCTATGCAATATTGCATAGGTTAAGACACTAAAAATAGTAAGTTTTTACTGAAAGTAACAATTATTTATTATAAAAAGATGTTTTTAATATAAAGTGTACAAGTTCCAAAATTAATTTACTATTTTAATTTTTATAACATATACAAGTTTGCACGTGTTAGAAAATCTCTTGTTACAATATGAAAATGAAAAATATCTTTACCTTTATTTTATTCAAAATCAAAATAATTTTAATCAAAATTTGTATTTCACAAAAATTAATGTTTGTAATTTATACACATTAGCACAATAAAAAGCAGACAACACAAAGTGCTTGTCTGAATAAAATGATATAGAATTAATAAATTATTGAATAAATTTTGTAGCAAGTATTTTAATTCCTTAAATTATTGTATAGAGCTGAATTTAGATTTAAATTCGAAAAACAATTGAATTGGTAAGAATACAAAAGCTTATTATACCAACCGAATTATAATTAATAAATTTAAGAGTAAAATTGTTTGAGTACACAAGAAAAAAATACATATATACTTAGTGTTATATAAAAGATGTATCTATTCCATTTCAAATATATCATGCATCTCTTATATAATAAATAACAGATTTTCTTAAAACAATCGCAAAAAACTTTAATTCAATTTTGTTTTAGACAAATTATAAATTCCACCAACCATCACTTTTGAACTTAGATGATGAAAATCGTAAATATTAATTATTTATTAGATCATTTATTTATTTTAATCATTGTTTTTTTGTTTAACATACATGCATAAAGATAAGAAGACATTTATGCAAACTAAATGATGCTTTACTAATATTAAAATGAAATTACGATATTAGTCAAGAACAAACATCGAGTCTTGGGATGGAGAATGTTATGTCAATGCAAAACAAGAAAATGCAAGATAATCAAATCTTTCTAAATCAAACATGGTCTACAAATGTTATTGATGTGACTAATCAAAAAGTTCAATGAAATAGTAACTTCTATAAATGATGATTTTTTGTCTTATAAATATGTTTCATACTTGTACAATTTTTAGAATACACATTTCAATCAAATAAGTTATTATTACAATTTTTTTTCTTTTATCTTTCTGCTTTTCTTTACTTGTATGCATTTCAATTGAGTAGCTCACTAATCACTTAACGCCGTACTTAAACTCTTTGAAATAGTCAAAGAATAAAGTTCATTTTTTGGTGTGTAATTTCTTGAAGAGAAAGGAATCGCAATTAACAGTTATCGGTCGATAATTCAACTTTTAAGTTTGATAGTGCTCGTAGTATTTCAACATAGGATATGTTTTTGAGGGAAACATAGGATTATTTTTTTTTTTGAGAGAAACATAGGATTTCTTTAACATGTACAATATCACATATGTTAAAGCAACTAAAACTATCAACTTTTTATTGAAAACAATTATTTATTAAAAAATGATATATTTAATATAAAATGTATAAGTTTCAACTTTCAATATAAATTTACTATCTTAAACTTTTTGCACATGATAGAAAAATCTTTAAACATAAGTGATTAACTAAGCGATATATTCGTTCTAAAAAATCTCAGCAAAATTCGAAAGAATAAGAATATTAAAAAATGATGAAAAATAAAATATTTGGTGTAAAAAAAGTGATGGTGTTTAGAAAATGAAACGTGAAGTGCTCACATCATACAAGGTTTATTAACATCTGCTTCCGTAAAAATAATAACACCAATAGCAGTTGAAATTCAAGGCACATTGTCAGCACTGCTTATCAAATTACAAATGTCTGAACATTCCACCAAACTGCAAAGAAAAGTACATAGGAAGGTAAAGCATCAATTGACAGGACAAACTTGGTATTTTAAGTACTTTTTTTGGTGAATGTAACTTGTTAATTTAGGGACTTGGATTTCTTATAAGTAAAGTAAATAATCATGTAACCATAGTAGCAATCCACATCCTTAGATGAAAATCATATTCTAACCTTGAAATCAGCAAGTTAAAACATGAGTCCTATGCTATTAACCCAAATTACCTAACCCACTTGGATTGATTAATTGTGACAACTATGGTACAAATAAAATCCAAGAAATCAAAATAAGCAACTTTGCTACTTTTGTAAACTCAATTGTTTTTTTTCCAACTAAAAAAACAATTGTTTTAAATCAAAACTTATTTGAGATCACTTCTAATTCTTGAAAGAAACTAAGAATTCATTTGAGAGAGATATACACACAAAAACTTAATTATTTAAATATTAAATGATAAGAAAAAGTTTGCTACACTAATTTATCATATGTGACTGTGTATCTCTTTTTCTTCTAACTTAGGCCAAAAGACCTTTCACTTAGTAGATAAGGTCTCATATGTAGAAGAATGAAGTAGGATGGCTTCTTCTCCCACCATCCATGATTCTCAAAACTGCACCCTTTTTCTAATTCATTTCTCTGGACGTGAAAAAAAATTATTTTTTTGTTTGTTTATGTTCAGATTGACGAATTTCAAAAAAATGGCCCTCATGGTGTAATGAGTTTTAATTTTGTTTGCTGGTATACCATTTGGGAGTGCCTTCAAGATAGAGACACTATTTGATATGAATTGCTCTCCTTTAAATATAGTGATTTACATAAATAATTGTGGTGATTTTGTTGAGCTGGGAAGTAGGAGTTCTTTGTGGTGGAGAGACTAGGTGAAAACTGGTGTGGGACGTGGCACTATTTATTAGTGTGGTTTCATGATGTGGTTAGAAGAAAATTGGGAGATGGATAAAGTATTTCATTTTGGCATGATCGGTGGGTTGGTAGGTTTCCTTTGAAGGATGTCTTTCTTAGATTGTTTTCAGTTAGTGTTGTTAAAGAGGCCAGCATGGCGGATGTGGGTGTTGATGGTCATTTGGTATGGAGTTGGCGGTGGAGGAGGTCGTTGTTTGCATGAGAAGAAGTTGTCAATAATGAATTGAAAGTTAATGTTGCCGGTGTTGGGCCGAATTAAGAAGGTAGTGATGGGTGGATTTGGTTGTTGAACAATGTTGAAGGATTCTCAGCCAGTTCTTGTCATAAACACTTGGTTTCACTTATAAATGTTCAATCTAGTGATCGATTTTGACAAGGACTTTGGAGAGGTTATGGAAGATTGATGTTCGGCATAATACCAAGGTTATGGTTTTTGGAGATTACATCAAGGGAGACTAGCAACTAAACAGGCTTTGGCTAGCAGAGGGGGTAATGTCTACCTTTCATGATATGTCTCGTGTTTTTTGCCCAAGTGATATTGAGTCTAGTAACCATCTCTTCTTCTCTTGTCATTTCTCTTATAATGTATGGTCTGCCATAAATAATAGGACGGATATTCAAGGTGTAAACTATAATGAAGGTGTTCAACATCTCTTTATGCATGCAAACTTGGTCTTACACAGGCGTTTGAAGAGAACTCGTTTTCTTATTTGGGTGGCAGTGGTTTGGTGTCTTTGGTTGGCTTGGAACAAAGTTAATTTTCAAGAAGGGGTTGCGGATTGCAATTCGATAATCTCTCAAATCTAATTGTGTATTCGGTTTAATTCTCCTATAGGATGTCTATCTAGTTGCTAGTTTGAACTTCAAAATAAATTGATGTATGCACTTTGAGTCAATAGTTTGTAAACAAATTGATGCACTATATCAATCCTTTATCAAAAGCAAATTAAAAATATATACTATAGCAAAAAGTTAAGCAAATATTTACCAGTAATGACGAGATCGAAAACCTTGCTTGAAAACAACGAGTGGTCCTATGATGTTAAGAGGGCCTTCACCAGGAGAGCCATCACCACCTCTTATGCAAGTAGTGACACACTTACCTGTGCATGATTCTGCTTTCCTTGACTTTGGTTTCTGTATTTTAGGTTTCTTGCAATCTTGAGCTGTTTTGCATTCTCCTGATAGAGTTTGAGGTATGTTTGATAGAGTCTCTTCTTGTTCATCATATGTTGCTGCATCAACTGTTGCAATTGATGCTATTACAACAGCAGTTGTGAGGAAGGTAGCAAGTGTAAGACTGTATTTGTGGTATACTCTTTTGACATTACTCTCATTCTGCAGGGATTTGCAAGTGATGATGATGCTTCTTCTACTTAAATTGTTGTTCTTGTTGTGCCAATTCCTCTCACTTTGAAAACCTCCAACATGTAGGAAAGACATGGAGGATCCATAGTGTGGCAATAAACTTGAGCCACAAATTAACATTATCTTTCTCTATTGTCCCTTCATTCATACATTTAAAGTTTATATGCTCAATAGGGACCACAACCACCACTTCAACAATATGTGAATGTGTGTGTGATACAATGAAATAAATATTTAAATTATAAGCGATAAAAGAGAAAATTCCTTGCCTCTTAAATTATATTGCTATTTCTAAAATGTTTGTGAAAACTAAGAAAAAATGTATATTCAATGATGTATTTACTTTTAAAATGCGTTTGGATGGATGGTTTAGGAAGAAAGATGGAAGGTTAAATTATGGACACAATAAAAATAAAAATAAAACCTAAATCAATCAACTATGATTTAGTTATTATATAATCATTTATCATGATTCTCTTTTAATTTTTTTAAATATCAAAAATATATATTCAAATATAGACTTGATCCCTCATAACTCTCCCCTTCAAAACCCTCTTCCCAAAAAGACCCCTAAAATTTGCTTTGATTTGTGACAACATGTGTTATGAATCGAATTCACAATTGAATCGGGAGATGAATGATTGGATTAATTATGTTCATAGAGAGATTTTTTTTTTCTAAATAAAATGGCATTGGAAAAATCATATATTTTCACAATATGAAAGCAGTTGTATTGAGTAGAAGTAGAAGCTAAAACCCAATTTATTTAGAAAATATGTATGTTAATTTTAACATGTTAATAAGAAAATATGAAACTATTGAAATGAATTATCGTGATGGGTAGAATATGAAATACCATCTAGAAATTATGCATATTTGGAAATAATAAAAACAAAACTTATGGAATTTTCATTGTCAATAAAACATACACATATGTACCCCAAAAAAAAAAAATACACATACACAATTGTTATTATCTCTTCGTTAGCAAATAAAATCAACATAAATTTTTAAAAAATAAAAAAATTTAAAAAAAAATAAAAAAAATTTAAATAAACATACATCT
>Ga0228711_1000477_pt1 | contig 49056 bp, 20 predicted proteins | sample MedpolnodulmetaG_2_FD_177996 | JGI IMG/M metagenome (GOLD analysis project Ga0228711, IMG submission 177996) | Root nodule microbial communities from Medicago polymorpha collected in Santa Monica, California, United States - brown nodules | ecosystem: Host-associated > Plants > Roots > Nodule...
TTTTTTTATAAATGCAACATTCATAATCAAATAGATTGAATAATACATTGAATATTTTCGGACGAATAATCAAATAGATGGAATAAATGCATTGAATATTTATTAATTTTTTTTAAGGAATATCTATTAAATTTTATTTTCACAAAAATAATATTTTTAACTTTTATATATTTTGTGAATGAATAATCATATTAAATATAAACATTAATAATATCTCACCGAAAATTCTTGATAAATTTTAATGGACATAGTTGTTTGTAATACCCATTCTCTTGAGTTTTGACCTAACTCCCCTTTAAATTGTGTTTTCTTTTCTTAATATTTTTTTGAATAGATAGAAGAAATAACAATGATCATTGAAAACTCACATAGAAAATAGGGTTAGAACCCCAGTGACTTATGGACTTCTTTTCTTAATTTTAATAAAAAAATTAGATGCAATTTTTAATAAATGTTACTATAGTTTTGTCAAAAAATAAATGTTACTATAGTATATTCCTTTGCTTATATATGTCCACTCTTTAATTTATAAATAAAAATAATACTTCTTTCAAAAAAATAATAATAATAATACTCATCTATATGTTCATATTGCTCTAAAAAAATGTCCATATTAAAAGTATATAAGGGCTAATAAATATTTTTTTCTTCTTTTATATAGATGGGAGAGATCGTGTTATTCTTTTATTTTTTGGTAAAAAAATATTTTCTGATTCAATAACAAATTTGATGAGATTAAAAAAAATAAAAAATTCATTTTTTTGTCAACATTAAATATTAATTTCATATTCTGCTATCAGGATAAAACATTCATATTTTAACGTGGATTCCTTATTTAGAAGTCATGTGAATATGAGATTACAAATTTATCCATAAGATAATTTTTACTTGAATTTCTGCACACGATGGTAATTAATCAAAAAGGGAATTTTTATTCAACCTGTGTCAGGTGGTAAGTCGCCTTCTTATGTTGATTATTTTTGGTGGTGGTCAAGGTTTAAACCTCAAACCTTGTATATATTATGCATTGTCTTACCAATTGAGCTAAGCTTACAAGGACCTTCTTCTTATGTTGATTAGATATACATGTATATATTTGATTTGCTAAGAACACCGACTTATTTTTAAGAAAGAGTAATTTAACAAATTATAGTTAAAAAAATATCTAAATCTGAAGGTGCATGTTATTAAAGTGCTCTTTCTTAAAAACAAATAGTGTAAGTTAGCAACTCCTAAAGACATTTGTTAGAGTATGCATCCATTTATAAAATGAATCACGACACATATGCCTAATTCAAATCACATGCCCAATAATTGAAAACACTGATTTTAAGGCATATTCTCATCATAAACGAAATGATAAAACACAAACAATGAAATGCGATATTTGGTAATGAAGTTCGGTCAAATATGCTCATGTCGTTGAGTAGACAGGATTTGTAGGATTGTTTTATTATTAGTGAAAACAATTAAGGTTTACAGTGTTACAACTCATGTTTAAGGACTACATTCATATTATTACAATACTTCCGAGTCATGTAGTGGGAGGCTTGGTCTCTTAATACAAACATTTTGGACTAAAAGTTCGTTGGACTCGACGCAATACCACAGTCTCACTAGCTTTGCTCATTCGTCCCTGCTCACCTGTCAATACCTGGACCGTCAATCTAATCCTAAAGGGCTCATGCACCCTCCATAAGGGCTTAGGCGCCCTCCCGAAGGGCCCCTGAAGCTTAGGCGCGTCCCTCCCAGGGCGTCGCCTCAGTAGCCTCCTAGAAGCTTCTAGAAGCCTGTGAAAAGACTTAAGGCCCATCTTGCTTGGGGCTTAAGTCACACGAAAACATACCCATAAAGGGCTATATAAATACCCCACTTGAGATCATCCTCATGAGATCGCTTAAACAGACTAAACCCTAGTTTCTAATATTGTATTCACTGCAAGTACAATACATATGAGCCACGATTTTCCATCCATCCAATTGAATATCATGAAAACTTGGCATCTAGTTTTAAATTGATTCCCGCTAGTAGATAGTGAGACTGATCCTCTGAATCAATTGATCGTTAAGTCAAATATTGAGTTTTAAAAAGAAATTTATAGAGAAATATCCATAAACATAGAATTTGACATTACTTTTCAAGTAATGTCCTTTTTGATATATTCTGGTATACATGAGTATCAATGAAGAAGGAGACGTCTCTGAACTTCTTGATTGACCCACTAGACGGAAGATCAGCACGTAGGCCAGTGGGTGTTGTGATGTACAAATGGGTAGGAGGAAAACATTCATGTGTGGACTTGACTAAGGTTTCACGACTTGTGGGATTAAGGGTCGTGACTTTTACGGTAGGACAAGCAGTCCTAAAACTAAAAGTTACATCCAACAAAGTGGGCAAATATGAGAAATCGTGTTCTAATAATTAGTATATTTTTATACCATTTGCATTTGACATTTGGTTTCCCAGCATGAAAGACTGTTGATCTTCTACATTGAGTTTAAAGGGTCATGTATCACAATGTCATGTCTCCAAAGTTCATAAATGTTATGTTTACGATGATTGATTTTGTCATCTAAAAATGATTAGTGGCGCAATTTATTATCCATCTGTCTTCCATTTATGTGTAATTATAATTTTAATTTATGCGCAATTTATAATTTTATTTTTGTTTACATTCTACACCTTATAAACATATCATTCAAAAGCAATTTGTATTTTGTAATTATTTTCTCCCAACTTAGATGAAAAATAAACTAGATTATAAGTACTATTATTTGTATGATGTCACACGTGGTTTATGTGTCCAAATAACATCCAACTTTTATGTCAATACTTTGAGGGATTACTCTAGACTCTCCTTTAATACATACATGTAACATAAACTACAATAGATGTGAGACATGTGTGCTCCATGCTGACCAAGGCTAGTAAACATGTTAACATTAACGTAGTACTTTCTTACCTAGTCAAATGCAAATTTCAGCACTTCATTTTCTTCACACAACCAAGCACAAATCTGTAACACCACATTTCACACAATCCCATTTCAATATAGAAGAAAGCAATATTTGTTCTCTTGAATTTGACTTAACTCTTCAAGATTTTTTTGATTTTTTTCTTCATGTTTTTAATCTTCTTCTAAAAAGATAGACGAAATAACAATAACCTTAGTCATAACATTTGATATTTTTATTCGATGAACTATAACTTGTAGGCTTTTTTCTTAATTTTTAATATATATTTCTTGATATTTTTATTTGGTAAGCTATGACTTCTAGAACTTTTTCTTAATTTTTAATAATATATTATTACTATAGTATATTCCTCTATTTATATATTTCCCTCTTTGATCTATACATAAAAATCATACCTTTTTTTTGAAGGAGATAAAAATCATAGTCATTAATAAGTTCACATTAGAGGGTTAATAATTTTTTTTTTCTTCTTTTGACTGGATGGGAGAGATCTTGTGTTTTTTAATTGGTGAAAAGAGATTCTCTGATTCTATAATTTGATGAGATTCAAATAACCATTTCATTTTTTTTTTTGACAAATAACCATTTCATTTTATTTACTTGATTAAATAATAATTTCATATTCTTCTATCAGGACAAAAATAATAACAATTTAATGTGGATTCCTTATTTAGAAGCCATGTGAACGAAAGATTACAAATTTGCCCATCAGTCAATTTACTTGCTTTTCTGCACGCGGTGATATCGTTTAGGGTAATTTCGTCGGGCAAGTGTCAAGTGGTAACTCACCTTCTTAGGTCGGTTACATTCACATGTATTTATATTTATATTTATATTTAAGCAAATTATAATTAAAAAAGTGTAATTCTTAAGTTGCATGTTATTAAAGCACGGTTTAAAAAAAAAACAAATAGTATAAATTAGCAACTCCTGCGAACATTGGTTAGAATATACATTCATTTATAATATGAATTACATGTATGTCTAATTTAAACTACATACTCCATAATTAAATAACACTGATTTTAAGTCACATTTTAAACATAAACGAAAAAATAAAGCATAAACAATGAAATGTAATGTTTGGTAACGAAGTTCAGCCAAATATGGCTGTCTTTGAGTATAGAAGACTTGTGGTACCATTTTATCAGGGAAAAATAAATAAATTTTAGATACAACTTATATAAAGACCACATCCATATTACAACAATATTCTTGAATTCTATCGTAAGAGGCTTGGTTTTCCATAACAAATATTTTGACCAAAAATTCGTTGAACTAAGCACAATGATATAGTCTTACTGGTTTCGCTCATTCGTCACTGCTCACATGTCAATACCTATAAGCCACACCTAGCACTTGTGATATCAATATTTCACAAAATTTATAGTAACTTTTGAGCATAATTCTATCATATATCACATGAAACAATTCTCCACCTTACCGTTTAAATATCATGAAAACTCGGTATCTAAGTTTAAATGAGCTATGTCTAGTGGATAATGAGATTGATCTTTTAAATTAGTTGGTCATTAAACCCAATATTGAGTTATATAAAAAAAACTTATCGAGAAATGTTTGTGAACATACAATTTAACGGGTAAAGATCCTCTCTATTTATAAAAATAAATGGATGATGCAATTTGGAGAGAGATAGAGACATAAAATAAGTAATCAGTCCTACCATTAAGTAGGTCTCATCATCATTAATTACTTTTTACGTTTTTATGTGTCTTTATCTCTCCAAATGGTAGAAATGAAGATAATAATAAATGGAAAAGATCTTAAAGTGCTATGACATTGTTTCAGAGGCACCTTGGTATAAAAGTGTTCCTTTGAAAGTCTATATTTGTGCGTGGCGCCTCTTTCGCAATAGATGGCCGACAAAGGATAACTTGGTGCGCCGAGACATTATTAATATGGATGACCAATTGTGTGTTTCAGGGTGTGGCCAAATTGAAACAATTGATCATTTAATTATTCATTGCCCTGTTTTTGGTAATCTCTAGCAACTTATTAAATCTTGATTGGTGTGTACTCGGTGGATTCATATCAGGTTACAGATCATTTTTATCAATTTGTTCACTCCTCAGGTGGTCTTGCTCGACGTCGGTCGTTCCTACATTTGATTTGGCTTTGTTATATTTGGGTTCTTTGGAACGAAAGAAACCAGAGACTCTTTGCTAATAAGGCTAATTCGACCGTGCAACTTTTGGAAAAGCTTAAGATGTCCTCTCTTCATTGGTTGAAAACTAAAAATGTGTGCTTTCCTTTTGGTTACCATATGTGGTGGCATCATCCGTTTGTTTGTTTGGGGATTAGCTGATGTTTTTTACTTTCATTACTGACTCTGTTCCTAAGACTGGATTGTTGTAACTTTGTTTTGCTTCTTTAGGCACTCTTTATGCTAGGAAGCAAACTTTTTATCGTTAATATATATCTCATATTAGCTTGTTAAAAAAAATTATATCTTATAATAATTTGCTCTCACCTTAGATGAAAAAGAGAAATTATAATAATACAACTATTTTAAGACAATATTATCTTATTGCACTGTGTTCCTGTTCTCTCACCTCATTTTCTTTCGTATTGTTTTTATTTTTATAAAAAAAGGAAAGAAGAATTTATCGCAAAAATGATTGTACACAAACATCACTTCTAGATGAAAAATATACCAAGACCATAAGTACAATATTTTGTATGATGTCACATGTGTCAAAAGAACATCCAAGTTTTATGTCAATGCTTTGAAGGATCACTCTAGACTCTCCTTTAATACATACACTATGTGGCACGTGTGTTCCATGCTGACCTAGGCAGTAACATTAACCTAGTACTTTCTTACCAAGTCAAATACAAATTTCACAACTTTATTTTCTTCAAACAACCAAGGACAAAACCGTAAAAGCACCTAATTCACCCACCCCCATTTCAATGCAAAAAGAAAAAGTAAAAAAAACAATAATGCATATATAAGACACAACTCTCACACCAAACACAAAAATCAACCATTTCCATTTCCAAACAAAATCAACCATTCTTCAATCTTTTACAAAAAAATTTCTTTCAATTGGGTATAACAAAGTTTCAACCTTTTTTCAAGATCAAGAGAGAGAAAGATGTGTGGTGGAGCTATTATCTCCGACTTCATTCCAGCTGCGGCGGCGGTTGGTGGCTCCCGCCGCGTCACGGCGGATATCCTCTGGCCGAACTTGAGGAAGAAGCCAAGTTCAAGGAAACCTTTTTTGCTTGACGATGATTTCGAGGCTGGGTTCAGAGAGTTTAAGGATGATTCTGATTTCGATGAAGACGAGGATGAAGATGATGATGAAGGGTTGTTGGTCGGTGTCAAAGGTTTCACCTTTGCTTCCAATAAGAACAACAAATCTTCTAAGTCCTTTGTTCGTGGTAACTTTTTTTTTTTTTTATTATTAATTTTTTTATAGTTTTATTTGTATGAATTTGTTTTGATTTTAATTTTCACATGCATTTGTTATTTTGATGGCCCACATTTTATTATGTTTTTATTTGATGAAAAAATTATTTTTTTAATTAATTAGCCAAAATTTAAGGAGTTTATTTTTAGTATGATTTATGATTTTGTGGGTGGTTATTTTTATTTATGTGATTTAATTTTATAGGGTTTGTATTGAACATGAAATTTTATTGATGTTTTTTTAGATCTTGAAAATTTATTGAGATTTTTTTTTTTTTTTTTTTTTTTTTTTTTTTTTTTTTTTTTTGTGTTTTTTGCTGTGATTTATTTTTCTGGTTGATTGAAAAGATGATTGATCCTTTGTATTTTTTATGTAATTTTTGTGGATTGATGTTTATGATCTTTGAATGATTTTTCAGATCCAATTTAGATTGGTAACCCAAAAAAAAAAGATCCAATTTAGATTGGTTGTAATTATTGAAATGATTTTATAGATCCAATTGAAGATGGTTTAAGTTGCTTGTTAATTATTAAATTATCATAAATAAAGTTAGTTTAAGTTGCTTGTTAGTAATTGTTAAATTATCATAAATAAAGTTAGTTTAAGTTGCTTGTTAAGTAATTGTTAAATTATCATAAATAAAGTTGGTTTAAGTTGGTTGTTAATTGTTAAATTATCATAAATAAAGTTGTAACCTTCAATTTTTCTTGGGTTCTCGGTGTTAATATTGTTTTTTTTGTTCAGTCAAGTTGAACTTTCCTCTATTTTACTGGTTGATAAAAAAACATGTTTGTTCCTTTGGCTTTGCCTGATTTTTTTTTTTACTTATAGTTCATAACCAATCCCCACATGTGTTCAGTAAATCTAGTGATTGTTGTATATTTGCATGAATTGGTGATCATTATGTTTGATTATCTTATCATTATGGATTATGGTGATCTAATGGAACTAGTCTTTGTTTAATTGATCTGAACTTTAAAAAATTTGAGGACCATAATTGAACTTTTATCGTCTGTTTCATTAATTGTAAACAAATTGTTCATAAGTCGGTCGTGATTTGGTGTTTGTTACATTAATTTTTGCTACTCTTTTGCTTCTGTTTTGGTTATAAAATCCAACTTGCATGTAATGAGATAAACAATGTCTGCGCTAAATTGCTCATTAATAATCCGTATAAAATTGAAATGGTTGATGTAATTTCATCGTATTATTTTGTTATTATTTATACCTACTAACTTTGAATGTGTTGTAGGATCAAGTGCTGCAAAATCTGTTGCTTTGAATACAAACGAGCAAGCTGAAAAGGATTCAAAGAGAAAGAGGAAGAATCAGTATAGGGGTATCCGTCAACGTCCATGGGGAAAATGGGCAGCTGAGATCCGTGACCCAAGGAAAGGAGTCCGTGTCTGGCTCGGAACTTTCAACACTGCTGAAGAAGCTGCAAGAGCTTATGATGCTGAAGCTAGGAGAATCCGTGGCAAGAAAGCCAAGGTGAATTTCCCTGAAGAGGCTCCAGTTGCTTCCTCAAAACGTCTCAAGAAAAATCCTGAGACGCAGCTGTTGAATGAAAATCTGAACTCTTTCAAGCCGAATGTAAACCAAATGTTCAATTTCAGCGAAAATATGGAGAACTACTATTCTCCTATGGATCAGGTGGAACAGAAACCATTGGTTAACAGCCAATATGCTGACATCGGAGCCTTCTCTGGAAACGAAGTGCAGCTTACATCTGCTGATGTTAATGCTTATTTCAGTTCAGAGCATTCAAGCAATTCGTTTGATTATTCTGATCTATGTTGGGGAGAACAAGGCCCAAAAACACCTGAGATTTCGTCTGTGTTTTCTGCTGCTGCTCCTATGGAAGGCGAATCTCAGAAGAATATGCTGTCTGACAACACTCAGGATATGCTGCCTATGCAAAATGATTCTGCAAAGACCCTCTCTGAGGAGCTCGCAGATATCGAATCTCAGCTGAAGTTCTTCGAGAACGATACCTGGAGTGATGCTTCATTGGCAGCTTTGCTTGGTGGAGAGACAACTCAGGATGGTGGAAACACAATGAACCTTTGGAACTTCGATGACCTGCCTTCCATCGCAGGCGGTGTTTTCTAAAAAACGTCACCTGGCCGGTTATGTAAATAAAGCTACAAGTTAGTAACTTTTATCTTACATTCGGTTTCGGTTTCGTTAATTTTGTTTCTTTAAGGTGGATAGTTGTTTAACCATACTATGAATCATTTTCAGGATTGTTGGTTTTTTATATTGTTGATGGAATCAGAACAAGAAGAAGTTACCAGCTTTAAGTAAAGCGTGGAGTTTTATTTTCTTGTGGCCAATAAATTATTTATAGATTCTTAGTTAATCCTTTTGTCTTGTCAAAAACCTTTTGAGGATTTTTAAGATTGATGTTTATAAGGTTTATGTTTATGGATGATATAATTGTAAACTTGGTTGTTTTTCATTGTGACAATTTATCATGGCTGACAAATTTTTCTCCCTTTGTTTGGTGGGGATGATTTCATATATCACATGAATGATTTTGCTTTATGGTGTGGTTGTGGAATAATTATCCTTGAATCATGAATAGATGATTTAGAAATTGAGCTTGTTGAAATCTAACTTTCATTCAAATAATGTGTAGTTTTTGAATTCTTGACTATGAATCATGATTTCATAGAACCAGGGTCAGTATTGAAAAACAATTTAATTACATGTTCATTGTATAAGTGTTTATAGATAAATTTTTTATAATAAAAGATAAAATCAAATTATTTTTGTGTAAGTAATAAGTTGTTGACATAAATTATCTTGGAGAGCTTATTGGCATAAGTTGAGAACAGCTTGTGAGAATATCTGATAAACTATTTCTATGAGCTCTCACAATCAATCTGAGTGTTGATGACAATAGATAAGTTAAAATCAGTCAATTTAAACAGGCTTCAATATCACAAGATTTGGAATGTTGTGTTTATTGTCACTGTTTTTTAGCTTCATGATGGTTCTTTTGCTAGCTTTTATTCTGCATAACTTCTTTTTTATAAGAGTAGAAAATATTTTAACTTCCCAACACTATTTCTGCAACCCTTAAAAAAGCACTATTTCTACCCATATATCTAATTAGTAGTGTGGTTTTAATTTTTATAATTTATATAATTTAGTTTACACAGAGTTTGTCACCATCATTGACATGTTCTTCTAACTTCTTATTTTCTTCTTTTCATGAAGTTCTTTTTTAATAATAAAGTTTTTTAATAAAGGAAAACATGATTTATTTCAATAGACACCGAGTGAGCAACAATAAGACATAGTTTAACAGACGATGTTGATATTTTATAGACTAAACACCTTCACTTGGGTTTGATACCAGAACTTTGAAGTTGTATGTGTAAGTTTCAATTGTATTTGCCGCTTCGTCTCTCAAGACAGATAAAAAAAGAGTTTCAGTGAGCAATACAACTTGGCCTACAATAGAAATAGAGAACTGATATTTGGACATTTATTTTGTGATAATTTTTGGACAAATATCTTCGTCTCTATCATCTCTCTTCATTTTTTTATTTTTAACATTTTTCTCTTTCTAATGTTTTAACCGATAAAAAAAAGTTGTTATAAAAATTGTTATTAAATGGTGGTATAAATACCATTACTCTTTTCCTAATTGAAAAGCATAGTCCTATTTGGCTGCACCTGTTTTCACCCTCTACGTAGGACCAGCTCAAAAGTTTTCACCCTATGTTATGACGAAGTCCAACCATGCAAAGAATTCGCAATAAACATGTCATTGTGAAAGGTAATACAGAGATTGTATAACAACCGAGAAAAGTAAAACGAAGCACAGCAAAATGGTAAAATCAAACTTCAATTCGAGAATTTCATTTTAGGTCTCTTTGATGTCTCCCAGGCGGCCAGGCCCCAAAAAAAATTGGGGGATAATTCCCATATTATTTTTTTAGTTTTAACACCTTTGCTAACTTATAAAGTTGTAACCCATTTGGGTAAGTTTGTTGGCATTGACTTGAGTTTTTGAAGTGTGCTCCTCTCCAGGGTTTTAGATTCCATTCTTCATGGTGTCATTTCAGTGGGTAGTTTAGCTTGTTAAAAAAAAACTTTTGAAGTCGTATTTTCCAGCACAAAGAAATATTGGGGTCCTAAAAAGAAAAACTTTCAATGATCTTCCACAAAAAGTGAAGAGAAGAAAGGATTCACAATGATGAATCGCGATAAAATGAAAGGAATCAAGGGTAAAAAACACTTTGCAATCAAGAAAGAGTGGAGAACAAGGTTCTGCATCAATTAAAGGTGAAGAACAATGACGAAGACGTAACGGAAAACGGTTAGTAGAAAAAACAGTTAGGATCATAAAAGAAAGGAAATTGGTATCCTTTAAATTTAGTATCCTTTACACAAGATTGCTATATACATGATATCCTTTAAATTTAGTATCCTTTACATTTGTTGCTCTTTTTTTTTTGTTTTTTGAAGGAACCTACATTTGTTGCTATAATTGTGAATGTAGCTATAATTGTGAGAAATTAGGATAGTCTGACACCATAGAAAATAGTCCATCAAAGTTATGTAAAAAATGAAAAGTGTTGACGGCTCCAACATTTAGGCATGTTCAAGTTAAGAAGTTTAGATCTACTTCCTCCGTTTCTAAATATAAACAAAATATATTTTTTTAGTTCATTCATTTAATGATGTGTGTGTTTCATAATATGGACCACATACATCATTAAATGAATGAACCAAAAAAATCAATTTTACTTATATTTAAAAACAGAGGGAGTACTATAGAAAGTGTGACACATAGTAATACTAAAATTCATCTAGATGGTGTTTATTTCTATAAAATTAATTAAAAAGTAGAAAGAATGAAAGATATTTTGCTTTTGATTCAACAAAAAAGAATACAAGATCATATAGGATCATATAAAAAAAAAATTGGATTATTGGATTTCATGTCAAAAAACTACTTCTATATGGGATGTTTATTTTTATAAAAAAATGTGTATATTCATTGGATTGAAACTTAAAGTGGTTGATTTTTTAAAGTAAAATTTCTAGATTATAAATTCTTAAAGAGTATCTAAAATACTCGTTAATAAGACTTAATTTATTGCTTAAAAAAGTCGAAATGAGTTTTCTTTGACTAGAAAAATGCTAAATAGATTAATATCACTGGTCCAAGCACAAGGCGCAGGGAAGCACCACATTAAATTAAGAGTATTACTTTTTCCACCCTATGATCTTCTCCCGCACCTTGTAAAATTTTCAAAAATACCCCTGTGCAGTCCAGATTTTAAAATCCGGATTCATGTTTACTATTTCGGATTTTATGATCCGGACAATTCTTATATATAATCAGTCATCAGACTCTCTCACATTTCAGCGGTTTTGAGTTTTGCTTTTAAAAACAACAAAAAAAACTAAGTAAAAAAATGCTAAAAACCTGTCAAATAAAATCATAAAAATATAAAAGTACCACCAAAAAAATTTAAAAATCAAATAAAACTAATGCAAATTTTTTCGGATTTTCCTGAGAATATGAAAAATTTTAAAAAAAAATGAAAAATGGGTCTAAACGATGGAATTTTGGATTTTGAGGGGCGGAGTCCCGTAAGAAGTCCCATCTAGGGGAGTCATGGTCCTTGAATTTTTTCTGATTTTCTGTGGAAGTTTCGGAGCAGTCCGATCAAGTAGCCCGGAAACCCGATTTTTGAGTAAGAACAAATAACAATGACCCAAAACAGAAGGATGAGAGTTAGGAAGATTAATATTGTCTCTAAAATGACTATTCATGTTACAAATATATTTAGAACTTGTGCTGATACAATTCAGATTATATAATCTGAACTGTTTTTCACTTGAAAAATGGGGTTTAGGGGGTGTTCGGATTATATAATCCGGAAAATTCATTAACGCACCCTATTTTTTGAAGTTTCCGTATTACAAATCCGGAAAAATCCGTAACTCATTTTTTCACCCTTTAACAAAAGAAAACACCATTCCGAATTTTATAATCCGAAAACTCAAGGGCATTTTTGAAATAAAAAAATAGAGCGCGTGAGGAAACACACAGGGTGAAAAAAGTAAATCTCTTAAATTAAATTACAAAAACCAATCCAATTGTATCACCCCCAACAACTCTATTATGAAAACAAAAGGAACGCTAAAGACATCTTTTCAATATTTTTTTAACATTCAATTTTTTATTGCATGAAATTCCACCACTTTAGGTGTTTGAGAGAATCTTATTAACAATACAAAAAAACAAATATAAAAATCTCAAATGAGTAAACCATCAATTGGTCACTTACTTTGCAAGGCACTATGTTTGTTAATACTTTAAAATAGTATCCATTTTTGTCAAATGTTTTTGAGTTAAGTATCTCTATTAGTACTCCTTCATTATGTGACAAAACACAAAGACCATGCTTTGAAACCTGTAACAAAAAAAAGGACTATTTTAAAATATTAATTGAGTCAAGAATAAATTTAAAGTGGTTTACATAGATATAAACTAATTTAGGACCTGTTTGTTTGGGATTTTTTAAAACTAAAAAATCTATTTTATTTTTATTTTTTTTAGTGTTTGTTTCAGATTTTAAAAAAAATCCATTTTGTTAAAAAAAAATCATTTTTAGCTCAAAATGAAAAGCTATTCTAAGTAGCTTTTAATTTTTTTTTCTTTCTAAATACAAGGAACTCAAGGATAAGAGCTTCAAATCTTAAAAAATGGTTTTTATGTTAGTAAACAAACGTAAGTAGCTTTAGATTTTTTTAAAAAAATCTCTAAACAAAATCTCTAGATTGATTATCTTAACCCAAAATCTATTTTTTTTAAAGCTGAAACAAACGCACCTTAATGATTTTTTCATTCTCAAATGTAATCCAGCTGCTCCATGCGAGGCTACATTATGATTGAACAATGTCATGTGACATTCCCACCATAATGTCACACAAGTGGTTTCCGGCTTTCCGCTCCTTTTAGCATAGAACAGAGTCCGTCAACTAAAACTAAACTCTTCTTGCTGACATGAAATCCAATAATGCAGCAAATCACATAAGCGACACAACTCCAACTATTCACGGTTGCACGCCCCATCATATATATGCGCCCCATCATATATATGACAACTGCATTCCAAATAAAAATGACAATTTCAATAGGTACTGTTTAAAAAAGAATTGATTTTTTGATTTTGGGAGAGAAGAGAGAATGATAGAGAGTTGGGAGAAGACACAGACCAAACAAAAATGGGGTCATCTTTATTATAGATATTGTTGTAATTTGGACAATAATATTTAAACAGAAAGTTATAATATTGTAAATCATAATCTTTCACCGATAATTAAATATAAGAGTGATGCTAAATGGCACGAGGGTCTCAACGCACAAAGTTGCATGACTTGTTAACGATAGTTATACATTGATTCATACCAAACGACAATTATATGTTGATTTGTGCAAATTTGACGACATAATTTGTTGTGCACGGTAGCATTTTCCAAAATATAATTACAACCGCTCTGGAGTCAGTCATGGGCGTAAACACAATTGGCTGAACTTCTTTAGCAAACATTTCACATTCATTGTTTGTATATATCGTTTTGTTAATTCTTATGCACTAAATTGCTGTTCTAACATAAAACAGTTGTTGTTCTAACGATAACATGAACTAACCTCAGTGAACTCCTAAAGTTTGTAACCTCAAAGAATACCCACTTTCTAGAATAGTGGTTCGGCTTCCACCACCATAAAATTGCATACAAAATCTCTTGTACCTCTAAAAGTAGATATTGAATAACCCCCAGAATTTTGAGAGAAATTTATATTATTACAAGTTTACACAAATAGACTAAACCTAAAAAACAGTAATGATAGGAAAATATTTCATGGAAAAAGTCCTTAGCAAATCAATCTCCCATAAAATATGTTATTTCACTCATCAAACCTATTTTTTTCACAAAAGAAAAACCATATATGCCTATCATCACCTCTTTCAATTTCCTCATGGATTAGTCAAGAGACCTCTCACTATGAAGGTTTGTGTTCTTTGAAATAACTATTATAGACAGAATAGTTCAACTTTTTGCACATGAGGCAGGTAAGGCCGTTAGTTCATCGACCGAGAAACAATTTTCAGGCAATAGGATAGATGTTGTGTTTGTGACTATGAAAGACTTTTTCAGGCTCTAAATGGTTAGTTCCTAGTGTGAAACATAAGTGACATAGAAATTGAAAGGCCAAAACAAATTGTTCTTTAAAGGTGGTGATGTGGCTAATATATTTACATGATTGAAGTGTATAAAATAAGTCTTTTTAAGTGATGTAGGAGGGCTGACTGCACGAATTAGAGACGAAGTTACACGTAAGAAAGGTTCAACTGCAATAGTCCATATTTAGCTCCTTCAAAAAAAATATTGGTTGTTTAAAAAATTTAAAAACTTTTAAATAGGAATATCATGCCAAGCATCACTATTTTTGGGCAACACCCAAATCAGCAAGTCATGGTAGGTAAATGAATGTGAAAGCAAACACTCACCAATTTATAGGCAAATTGATCATTAGAGATAGTGCAATTTGGTCGGCCAATTTAAAGCATTGCATATTCACCACATTCAACCAATGTGTCAATTTTCAGATCAATGGACAAAATATCAGATATTGCAATCCAAAATATATTTTATCTTAGACTACACATGCTCATTACAATATATTAAATGAAGTAACATTTCAACCAATCAAACCGTGTTGACCAGTCCAAATAGATAATAAACATATGCTATTTCGTATAGACTTACATCAAGTCATCATATATAAATATGGGTCAGTTATTGCCTATTTGAGATTGAAACTGAATATATGAAGATGAAATTCATTGTGGAAAATCTTGGAGTCTCTATTTTCTTCAAAGTTTTCCTTATTATAGCTCTTGTATCTCAAACCTTTGGAAGCAAAACAGATTATTATAGAAGCAACAAAGCCTTGTTCATTTTTGGGGATTCATTCTTAGATGCTGGAAATAACAATTACATAAACACTACAACCTTTGACCAAGCAAATTTCTTGCCCTATGGAGAAACTTACTTCAAGTTCCCAACTGGTCGATTCTCTGATGGCCGTTTAGTATCAGATTTTATTGGTAAGATTTGCAGATTTTATTGGTAAGATGTGTAGATTTTATATCATTATACTTATAATGAACTAATTATTTTGACTCACAATTGTGTCTGAGTTTTAGATAATATTTATCGCTGGGTGTATGGAAATAAACATTAATTAAAATTTGTTATAGCTTAATTAATATTTTCCATTTCATAGAAACCAACGATCTATGTCCAAAGTGCCGTGAGTTTAGCTCAATCGGTATAAATATTGCATTATATATGCATGTGTCGGGATTTGAACCCTATACATCCACTTGTTCACCCAAAAAAAAATGAATTTTTAACCACTAGATTACTTGAGAAGAAAAAAAATAGTTATGTCCAAGTAATTTGATCGAAGAAGAGTGTTAGAAACACTCTCTTTTTGACACTCTTTCTACCACCCACTCTCTTATTAAGTGAAAATCAATGTGAGATCCAAACTTTAAAAATGGATGTCATATAAAATGGTGAGTTCAACGTGAATTTCATCCAATAAAAGATGAGTATTAAAAAAAATGTTTCTAACGTGTCTTTTTGATCGAAATTAATTTAATTATTTAAAACAAGATTCTCTACTCATGTCTTTTGTCATACTTTTTGTTTCTAGCTGAATACGTAAATATTCCACTGGTTCCACCATTTCTACAACCTGACAATAACCAATATTACAATGGAGTGAATTTTGCATCTGGTGGAGCAGGTGCACTTGTTGAAACTTTCCAAGGGTCGGTATGTCTATTTCATTCACATTATAATTAGTGCTTTGCATAATGCCATTTTTAACTAGTAAGATTTTTTGGAGAGAGATATATAAGATGACTTAATATATATAGTGATTAATTTTCCGTCAAAAAAATGTATATAGTAATTACTCAATTTTATTAGGCTACTATATATGCGCGTAGCATGCTTCACACGTTGATGTCAGTGAACACTATCATCTTAACTGAGGAAGCAATGCTATACTTTATTAAGCTATGCGAGTAGCATGCTTTAAACTGAATTTGTAAGGTGTTCGGGGTTTAAACCTTGCTCCAGCGTATATTATGAAATGTCCGTATTAACGCTCATTTAATTTTATGGAAACATTCTTTAATAGAGATTAATTAGATATATTATGTATACTCCATATTTTCCAACGTTCATCTAACACTTCAATCTATCTATATTTTTCTTTTTCTCTGACATCAACAACCTATTATATCTATCACATTATTTATTTTTCTCTCTTTTTTTGAAGGTGTTTACACCCATATGGACAAATATTTTCCTTCTTTAATTATGTCCACAAGTTTATTGAAGTGGTTGTCGTATGGTGTTAGGTCGAAAATCATGTAAACTTGAAAGACAAAAACGATCATGTACTATTGGTTTGTTGTTTTATTTATATGATTTTCGACCTAACACCATACGAAAGCCACTTCAATAAACTTGTGGACATAATTAAAGAAGGAAAATATTTGTCCATATGAGTGTAAACACCTTCAGAAAAAGAGAGAAAAATAAATAATGTGATAGATATAATAGGTTGTTGATGTCAAAGAAAAAGAAAAATATAGATAGATTGAAGTGTTAGATGAACGTTGGAAAATATGGAGTATACATAATATATCTAATTAATCTCTATTAAAGAATGTTTCCAGTTTCAAAGTGTTTAACGGTTATTTGCTTTGTTAAGATGAGATGAGTCTTCAGATGACATGAAAATCAATTAAACAAGCTGTTGTTAATGATTTTTTATCGTTGTCGATGTCGACTATTTATTGAGAAATCAAACAACATAATGTCAATGATGTTTTTCTAATGTCGTTTTAGTTTTTAATTTTCTGTTGAAAAGATCTATTTATTTTGTTATCGTTTGACATGATTATCTTTCTTGTACTCTTTATATGTATATGTACTCTTTTGGAAGATTTACTCTTTATATATTTGCTATTAAAAGACAAATTTCATCAATGATTTTTCTCCAAACTAAGACTAAACCAAAAGAAATCAAATTGGCAAGATATTGTGTCCACATCTTCGTTTTGCCTTTGACAAACTTGGGTCGACAGCTTCATGTGATAGTCTAAGACAGTTTGTTTGATAGAAACCATTCTTGTCAATTTACCAAATGACAACTCCAATCTTACACAATGTCTGATTTATGTTGAATCATATCCATATATTTGTCGGATTAAAACTATGTTATTTATCCACAACAACTTGCTATAGAATTTATTTGTCTATTGATATTATGATCATTCTTGTCTAACACATAAATAAGATTTGGTAAAGACTAATACGCGCCCTTATGACATACGTTAATATATCAAAGATAGAAATTATGTTAATGTATTTTTTAAAAGATTGAAATTTAATTTTTCTCAATAAATACTTTTTTTTTTAAAAAAAAAAACCTTAACATTTATTGCACACGTTAAGCTTGATCCATAAAATTTCAACTTGTATTATGATCATTATATTTTTTTCCAGACTTATATAACAATATTAAAATAATTTATTATCTCAATTCTTCATGTTTCATAATCAACATACACCATTGAGAAAAAGGGATGAATTAATCTCAATTAAGAAGGTGCATTTTTTCCCATCAATTAAGTTAACTTCTCTTTATTGAAATGCACTACACAAGTAGTAGTCAGCAAATATTTTTTTATTGAATTGCCTAGCAAAACGATGGAATTTTCATGTCAAATTTTCAGGTAATACCTTTCAAAACACAAGCAAGAAACTTCAAGAAAGTAACAACTCGGTTGAGGCACAAGTTAGGCAGTTCTGGTTCCAAAACATTGTTATCAAATGCTGTCTACATGTTTAGCATCGGATCTAATGATTATCTTAGCCCATTTTTGACAAATTCTGATGTTCTAAAGTATTATTCTCATAAAGAATATGTTGCCATGGTGATTGGTAACTTCACTTCCACTATCAAGGTACAATACATCTTCCTATTTACATACATTTTTTTTTTAAAAATAGTCACTATTAAAAGAAAAAAGTATTAAAATTAGAGATGAAAAAAAAAAGTTCTCGCCGAGTTATTGTGAATCTCTAGCAATGTGTTACGACTGGAATTCTATGTGTCTATATTTTGGATAAAAGAGGACGATCGTTTTGGGTTCCGTGTTTTACCCCTTTATATAGAGTTAGGTATATCATCCTTGTTCCTCGTTGTGATCCTGATCGTGGCCTACCAACTAGGATAATTGTTACCCGATATCCCCCACCTTCCTATCGTGCTCATTTTAGGTATGATAGAGTAAACACATGTGACCTTTTCATGTGAGTGCGGTTGTTTTTCGTTTATGGGCTTTGTTATCCGGTGATGGACCCATAGCCTTAGATGATAGGGGGCGAGCTAATGTTAATAAATGTGACGGTTCACAACCCTACAATCACGAGGCAAGCTAAGTAAAGGAGAAGTGTTTGATTCTATATTTTTAATCTTTATGTTAGTCCAATATCTAATTCCTTTCTCATTAAATATCCGACAAAACCAATGATATATTTCAATTTTTCTCTCAATTTTTACTAAGTGTGCATACATAAGTGAAATTTTTCTTATTTTGGTATGGATCTAATTTATAATTGTTTTAATTTTCAGGAAATACATAAGAGAGGAGCTAAAAAAATTGTGATTTTAAACTTACCACCCTTGGGCTGTCTTCCAGGAACTAGAATAATTCAATCACATGGAAAAGGTAGCTGCTTAGAAGAGCTTTCATCACTTGCAAGTATACATAATCAAGCACTCTATGAGGTTCTCTTAGAATTGGAAAAGCAACTAAGGGGATTTAAATTCTCTCTCTATGATTTTAACTCGGATCTCACTCATATGATCAATCATCCCTTAAAATATGGTACTCTCTCCCTCTCATTTCAAATGTTCTTTTTCCTTTTTGAAATGGTGAATATTTATACTGTTGGTAATTGTTAGCATTATACCAAGAGATCGAACGTTCAACCTTATTATTACATTATTCCTTAACTCCTCCACCGACCACCAAACCAACCTTATAACCCCTTATTCGAAATATTTGTTGCAAAAATATGAAGAGAGGTTTAATTATTTGTTTCGGTATTAATTTTATTCAACCATCATTACGTTAATTCAAATGGAGATAGATTTAGGTTCAAGTCTTGCTAACATTTTTGTAAAATAGATTGTCTTATCTTAGAAATGAGTATGATTAATATTTCATAGCAAAACTAAAATAAGATTAAATTACACTTTCATATTCAAATTACTTTTTCTAAAGTATATAATTTTTCAAATTAATATGTAGAAATTGTGGTTATTAATTTGTTGCAGGCTTTAAGGATGGAAAATCAGCATGTTGTGGGAGTGGACCATTTAGAGGAGAATATAGTTGTGGTGGAAAAAGAGGGGAGAAACACTTTGAATTATGTGACAAACCCAATGAAAGTTTATTTTGGGATTCTTACCATCTTACAGAAAGTGCTTACAAACAATTGGCAGCTCAAATGTGGAGTCCTACTGGAAACTCTCATACTATTGGGTCTTACACTATTAGAGATTTCTTTCAAGCCATGTGATTTGATTCATGATTTATTATTCTCCCATATTTACAACATAAATAAATAGAAATAGTTATTCACTGGTATAACTTATTTGTGTGCATAAAATGGATGTAGCACCAGTGCAGAGAGCAAACTGGATTGTGTGACACCGTAATTTTTCTTATAATGTATGAACATATGTGAAAATACTAGTCACATAGTTGTGGTAATTTAGAGTATGTTTGTTTTAGATAATAGTGCTTTTAAAAAAAGTACCTTCCTTCAAGAAAAATTAAAATACCTGATTATTTATTTGTTTTTATAAAATATCTAGTTTTGAAGTATTTTGGAAGTGATATTTTGTTAATAGATGTGTTAAAAAAATAAAAACTTCTCATGAACTTAACTCAGTTGGTAAAGACATTGGTTAATATATGTAGGGGATTATGTTAAGGTAATAGAAATGTTAACATATGTAGGGGCTTATGTTAGGGTAATAGAAAGTAGAAGATTACAATTTTTAATGAGTTAAGAATGTTGGTGATATTGATGCAACAATTGGATTGAGATCAAATTGTGTTACTAGATAGAACTCCACTTTATAATGCTTCAGAGTGCTATTAATTATTGTCGTGTCTTTTGTGGCTTATGTTTGCGTGATTTTAATTTTAAGTGTTGTTCTACAAGCGATGAGTGGAGAAGGGCTGAAAAAATGTGTGAGATTTTGAAGCCATTTTACAATATCACAAGTTTGATATCCTCGTCTTCTTATCCTACATTAAATTTGTATTTTGGAGAAATATGGAAGATAGAGTGTCTTGTAAGCTCTTATTTGATAAGTGGGGATTTTTTGATTCAAAACATGGTTAAAACTATGAAGGAAAAATTTGACAAGTATTGAAGTGACAATAGTGTGGTCCTGACATTTGTAGCTATACATGATCCAACCAAAAAACTTAACTTTTTGAAATTTGCATATCAAAAACTTGACTTTTTGAAATTTGCATATCAAAATGCATAAAATATTTTTCCTTACAAACGAAGTATGTTGTGTGTGATTTTCTTTGTTCTTAGTCTTGGTTTGATTTCGTGTTTTGTTTTGTCAAAGATGTTTTGCCTTATGCGTGTTGAAGAATGGGACATAACATAGGGAAAATGGCTTTATTTTGGCATGCTTTTATTTTTATACATTTGGCAAGAATGAGTACGTAGGTAACTATAAAGACTAGACAATTTAATCAACTAGTCCTTCAAAAATTTGATTATGTATCTTGTTGCGATGTTCGTTTGGTTCATATTGAAAAATCAGCTTCAATCAATTACATATTCAATCAATGATTTGAACATCAATGTTGCATATCCAGAAGCATGTGTATTTTGGTGATTTAGATTTTATCATATTATTTGTAGCATTTTGCCGTTATATGCTATTGATCTGGGTGTTGTAAGTTTGTTAGCAGATTCACCTTTTACGTTTTTAACGATTTTGATTTTGATATATTCAATTAATTTTAATTAGTGGATATCGTTTTGTTATTTAAAAAAAAAAGTAAAAAAACTAATCTACTAAAGGAAAAGTCTCGTGAGTTATTTACATTAAGCAATTTTACTTACAATTTTTTTTGCATAAAGATTGACTACATACTAGCCTCCTTTCTTGACAAAATCATATACTATTAATCCAATTTAAGTTTTTTCTTTTGTTGAATAGTCCAAAATGAGAATGTTGTGATGATTAATTTTATTTTATTCGTTGAGACGCGACTACTTAGACTTGTTGAAGGAATTTGGTAATGAAGTGAGCTGCATAGCCAGATGTATAATACCATAACTTCTATATAAATAACACCCACGAACTCACCACATAGCTATAAATTGAATTAGCAATATTATTTACATATACCAAAGTGAAGCATAGGATTAATTTTATTTTTTTTGAAGAAGCAAGCATAGGATTAATTAAGTTAGAACTTGCAAGTATGGGAGGTTTAATGTATTTGTTGGTGTTTTGTTTGGGAACTATTATGCAGATTAATCACTGCCTTAGCAATAGCATGATCATGAAGTGCTTGCCCACGAAAAATGGTGCACTATTCATATTTGGAGATTCACTATTTGATAATGGAAACAACAATTACATCAATACAACCATTGGTAATCAGGCAAATTATCCTCCCTATGGACAGACTTTCTTTAGGTACCCTTCTGGTAGATTTTCTGACGGTCGCATGATACCAGATTTTGTAGGTACGATTTTTCCAAAAAAAAATTCAAAACATATGTTTATTTTTTTAGGGAAAACATATGCTTATTTTGTTGTGTTAGTTAGTATATAGATTCAAATTATCCTCCCCACATAATTGTTAGGAGTCTGGGGGAGCTCCGGGAGAAACAACGAATCAATATGTGATAACAAGAGAGAGAGAGAGAAAGAGAGATGACACATCTCTACTCGAAATTTTGCTCCATAACCATAAGAGAGAGAGTGCCACATCTTCTCTCCCGAAGTCTAAGATAATTTTTCATTCCGTCGTATTTTTCTTTAGGAGTTCTCATTCCGCCACATGATGTAGAGATTACATAGATTGTTACATTTTCATTTAACGTGCTACATGATGTTGTCTAATAACGTAACTTAGCTAAGAAAACTATGACAGTTAACTTTTCATCCTTCTTAAAAAAAAAGTTAACTTTTTATCCAAGAAATTGTGGTAGTGAAGTAGAGATTACTTAGATTGTAACATTTTGATTTAACGTGCTACATGATGTTGTCTAATGACGGAACTTACCAATGGACCATTTTGATTAAAGTGTTACAACTTTGTAGACAAGATTGTTAATTTGTAAAAGTGAAAAACGAATTTGACGACAATTATAATTTCAAGAAAAAGGAAAATACAAATAAATTTCGTCGCTAAATTTAGCTATGAGAAACAACATATACACTATATGATTGTCAAAAAACCTGAACAGGATTTATCCGATAGACTCGTACTACTGTGTCCTTGATTTCTAAGAATACCAAACATAACAAAATAGTTGTCTAATTTTTTCAGCTGAGTATGCCAAGTTGCCTCTACTTCCACCATATTTGCATCCAGGTCATCCTGAATATATCTATGGAGTTAATTTTGCATCAGGAGGGTCTGGTGCACTCTCTCAAACTTCTCAAGGAAGTGTAAGCTCGTCTTTAAATTCATTGAATATCCTTTTCTACCTCCAAAATTAAAACTATATATGGTTGTAATACTAATATAAACAATATCTGAATTTTGATTGTTGTTAACATATAGGCAATAGACCTGAAAACTCAGTTGAGTTATTTAAAAAAGGTAAAGAATCTATTCAGGGAGAAATTGGGACATGAAAAAACAAAGGAATTGTTGTCCAAATCTGTATACTTATTTAGTGTTGGAAGCAATGACTATGGTAGTCTTCTGGATCCAAACTCTGGTGTTCTTCTACCTATTGATCATCAACAATTTGTTGATATTGTCATTGGAAACCTCACAAATGTCATCAAAGTATGTAAAGTTTCATAAGCCTTGATTTTTTGTTATATGATATTAATTTTGTGCTAACAATATATGTATATGATATGTTTATTTATAGGAAATTTATGACCTAGGTGGAAGAAAATTTGGGTTGCTTAATTTGGGTCCTTTTGGCTGCTATCCTAGCATAAGAATGTTGGTCAATAATGGAACAGAAGGTGAATGCATAGATGAAATTTCAGCAGTGGCAAGACTACACAACAATAAACTCACAAAAATGCTTCAGAAGCTAGAGAACCAGCTAGAGGGATTCAAATATTCAATCAATGATTTCTACAGTGCATTTTCTGAAGTGATGAAGTATCCTTCAAACTATGGTACACATTCATGAAAAATATTAATTATTATGTAGTGAGTTTTATGTGTGAGCATATATACTAATCATTGTTAATTTTATGTTTGATAAATTTTTGGGAAGGCTTTAAAGAAGCAAGTGTAGCATGTTGTGGAAGTGGCTGTGGAGGGATAAAAGAATATGAGTTATGTGACAATGTGAATGAACATGTATTCTTTGACACTCATCATCCTACAGAGAAAGCTAATCAATATTTCGCCAAATTGATATGGAACGGAAATGGCAGTGTCACATGGCCTTACAATTTAAAACAACTATTTGAAATTTGAGTGTTCTACCAAACAAAACAATGTGGATTAGCTTCCATGTTTTGCTGCTTCAACTTTCTTTCAAAATAAATGATGTATTATGTATATATGTTTAAGTTATTAGTTGAGTTTAAGGTTTTAATAAATTTGTGCTTGGATTTAGGATTTTCTATTCCCTGGTGCTTATGAATTGTTTTTCTTTTGCACATATAGTACGTTTATATAGTTTGTGATCAACATCATGCTATTTTAATGTAATTTGCTAAATTATAACTAAATCTTTCCAAAAAAAAATATTATCATTGACACAGCTACGGATTAGGTGCTTAAGTGGGACCCCTATATCCACATCACTCATTCAAACCAATTTCATTTATTGATCTCTGCGTGAAATTAAAGTGGCCAGCACTGTGACCAAAAGTAATAGCAATCCACAGAAGGTACTCTTTCAAACCAAGATTAACTGAAGCTTAGGAAACTACAGAAAGATGTAAGAACTGATAACATAGCAGATTCTCGCAAGTTTGAACCCTGTGTTGTGTACTATGCTGTAAGCTTAACAAAAGGAAGCAACATCATTACCTCGTTGATTTTCAGGATTCACTTTTGATCCTGGACATTATCAGTTAAGCTCCCTGATTCCGTAGGACTACTTATATGTCTTTGTTATTCCTTCACTTTGATGTTTCTTTTAAGTTGTTACATCTAAATTAGAAAACACAGAGATGCTTATTACTGACTAATGTATCGTGGATTGCAGCTCAATTTGTAAAGTTGCAAATTCGCCTATACTTACAACAAACCTGCAACATGATGGACATCAGTTTACTGATAGGACTAGTTTTGCATCATCTGGAGCAAAAGTTCTCACTTACGCCAATCCAAAACTAGCAAATGAAACTTCACTAGATAAATCTTCCCATTTGTTTATTGTATATTTCATTTCTGATTTAATTTGCATTCTACTGATGCATAAATTGTTTCTACAATCGAAGGAAACTTTGCAAGTGACCTTTATAAGATGTTTATAATAAGTTCTTCTAAACCCTTTAGAAGTGCTCATGTGATAAGGGGCACTTGATGATTATTTCCCTTTTCATATCAATCTTCCAAACCCAATTGAGCCATTACAAGGATGCAGTGAAGGCATTAAAGCAAACATTGGGGTGATAAATTAAGCCAAGAGGGATTTGAACAATGGCGTATACTTGTTAAGTATTAGAGGCAGCAATTACTTTCTAGGAGGCAGAAAAATTGGTTTCAAAATGCAGGGTTTTTGGGTGGTGTCCCAAAAGCTAGAGCAATTAAGGCTCAAAGGAGTGGTGTGGTGGCTGAGATGAAGTAGTGCCAGTAAATGGCAAGAGAACACAACAGAGCTCTATCTGTAGCTAAAGAAGTTAAAAAGCACATTGCCAGGATACAATATTAACTACTATAATGCAATTCTAGACAAAATCAACAAGACTTTCAAATATGGTAGGTCATGGCTAATTTTAAACTTTAACTTAAGACTGTGGTTTGATTCTATTTGATATTGTTGTCCACACACTGGAGATAATTTAAGGAAAGACAGCCTGCAGTGGAACTGGAGTATATAGAGCATCTGCGTGTAGGAGGATTAACTGGAAGAGAAATTTTTTAGGTATGCAGTAACCCTGCTGAATACATATTGTTTGATGGAGCTCATGCAACTGTGAAAGTAAATCGCCAATTAGAAGAGCTAATAATTTTGAATGGGCCACCAACAATTATATGGCGTTGTACTGAGAAGCAGCTATTTGGATATACAAAATAGTTTAATAGTGTTTTACAATATTTGTTGATTAATACATATTCCATTATATAGTTTCTACCTTTTTGTTGATTAATATATAGTAACTGAATTATTTTTCTTTGGTGAGTAAAGTATAGCATGGTTCTCTGACGAAGATAAAAAAACGTACAAAGGCAAAATAATTTCAGAACTCTGATGAATCTGATAGCTATTATTACAAACTAACAATATATAACGGAGTACACAAACTCGGTTTCTTAGCCACAATCAGCTGATTGTTAATCAATCAAACACTTAAAAGGCTAAGCACCAAACAAGATGAGAACTTAAGCTCACCAGTTCACAGATATTTGATTAACTGACCAGAGAAAAGGATTGACTTAGCACTACTACGTTAACTTTCTTTTTTCCATCCTAATATTTCAAAGCAGTTGTCCATGTACCTTGCACGCTAGGGTGTTTGGTAACATGTCTTGTCCTCAGCTTAATTACTTTTCTTCCCAGTGCATTCCTTAGCCTGGTTGCATGCAGAAGTATTTCTTCCGGATCCATATTCTTCACACACACCACTCGGTCATTATGGTTCTCTGTTTTCCACAAGAGAATCATCAATTACAATTACGAAAAAAATTCTTTGCAACAAAGTTACGAGTGAACCCAAGAATCTTACTGTAAAAAGCCTTTAGATGTGGATGCTGACCACGAATCATTTCAGTGTCCACCTCTAACTGAGGGTTCGCCTCCTTAAACGCTGGCAAATGCGACTCCATAAATGCCCTATCAAATATTTAAAACTAAAAGTAAGAATCCCCTATTCAAATCAGGTGAGGATATGAAAAAGATTATTCATACTTCATAGCTTATTGTTCCAACTTCCAAGCCTTTATTGCTAGGTAAAATTCAAAGACAATCAGAAGTAGCTTTGTGGTTATCATAACTTAGATTAAATTTAAACCTTCTCTCGAACTTGATTGTTAAAAGGTTGTGATTTTGAAGTGACATGAAGTCACGGAAAATCAGGCAAAAGGAAAAATACAGGCCATCTACAACGTCATTCTTAGCATTGTTCTTAAACCATAAAAACAGTTTTAAAAAAAAATAGTATGCATCAGATTCTGAGTGTGATTACATGGCATTGACTTGTAGAATTGTTGCCACATCAGAATTGTTATGGACCATTTTTTCAACGCCTCTGATAGTCAAAGAAACTGAAAGATGGGTCCATTTAGGTTTCAAGTGGCTTCAGCAAAAACTATTTTCATAAATGTTTAGAACGTTATTTTGGTTCTAGCAATGGAGTCGCAACTTGCTCTAAGAAGTCAGTAAAACCAAGGAAAAAAGCAACAATTTTGCAATTCATAAAACTTTATCAGTCTGAAGCGAATATGTTGAAACTCAAATCAATATGAAGTTCAGTTATTAAGCTATGCTATCATATTACCTAGACATTCAGAAGTAGCAACAACCAGAGATTGATTTGAATGCAAGAAATGCAAAAACTAAATATCCATGACTCCTAAATCACTAATACGTGCTAGTTTTTTCAATGATTGACTCCTAGACCCTAAACCTTATTACGCTGGCAAATGCGACTCCACAAATGGCCTATCAAATATTTCAAATTAAGAGCAACAATCTCCTATTCAAAACAGGAGAGAATATGAAAATGATTATTCATAGCATATTGTTCCAGGCCTTTAGTACTAGGTAAAATGCAAAAACCAGCAGAAAGAGCGTTGTGGTCATGATAACTTAGATTAAATTTAAACCTTCTCTCAGACTTGATTATTAAAAGGTTTTGCTTTGAAGTAACCTGAAGTCACAGACAATCAGGCAACAAGAAAAATACAAACCATTTACAATGCCGTTATTAGCATTGTCCTCAAAACAGTTTTTTAAAAATTTCTGCATCGGATTCGGAGTGCAGAACCGTTGCCACAGCAGAATTGTTCTTGACCAATTTTTTCAACGCCCCTCTCAGTCAAAGCAACTGAAAGACGAGTCCATTCAGATTTTAAATGATTTCAAAACTCCAGGGAAAAAAGAAACTATTTTCATAAATGTTTAGAATGCCATTTTAGTCCTAGCAATCGAGTTGCAATTTGCTCTTAGAAAAAAATCACTGATATTATAATTCATAAAATTTTCTCAGTCTGAAGCTATGTAGCATGGCACTTCTGATCGAAGGTATGCCACCAATATTATATCAGTTTGATTTTTCTCAAATTGTTACCGGTGTCGACGTGTCAATGTCAGTGTTTAATAGGTCTGAAAAGAATAGGTTTTTAAACTCGTCATGAAGTTCAGTTATTAACCTATATACTATCATATCACCTAGACATTTAGAATTATAAACAAGCAAAGTAATTCGAGTTTATTCTGACAGAACCTTGTTAGTAAAACAAAAACAAACATATAAGACTGTAATCAATCTCAGTGTTGTTAAATAGTGACGCTGGAGCGCTATAACATAGTCAAAACAGAATTTGAACAAATCGCTATTGTTCGGTAAAACACTATTCAGTACAAATATTGTCAAATGACAGCTATAGCATTGCAATGTCAAAGAATCCAAACAAACCGCTATTTTCCGCGATTCACTATCGGTAACACTGATCAATCTCAATCATTATGTGCGTGGGTTGGGACATATACCACTATTTGAATAAAAGCAAGAAAATTGAAGCATAAAACCACAATAATTTAACAAACTCAAATACCCAAATAAAAAAATGAAAATTTTAGGGTTTAAGAAAGCATAAATCAATGAAATTGAGATTGAAAACTGAAAAAATGTAAAGGGATTGTTTCATTTTTACCTAATGCCTTTGCTACTTCCACCCCAATCGCTATAGCTAACAACGAGCTTCTTCAGTTGCCAAACTCCTCGCAATGCCATCTGATGAACGGCGGTTGTTGGACGGCTGACGGTGATCGGAGACGGAAGCTCTGTGAGCTGTGCGGCGGCGTTAGGGTTTCAATTTTTCAGTGTTATGATTTTGAGAAATTCTCAATCGGAGAAAACTAACGAAGGGGTTCTTTTTTTCCCAACTCTTAATTAAAAATACATTTTTACTTTTTAATGCTAAAATTTTAGGAAAAAACTTAGGTACAATTTTCCTACGCGGTTCTTAACTAAATTTACCATGATTTCCTTAAATCCAATCCTCTCAAAGTTTGTTATCTTAAAAAAAAAAAAAAATTGTATTTTCAATTAAGAACCATACGAAAAACTTGTACCTAAGTTTTGCTCAAAATTTTATTCATTTATGGTAAAAAAAAAACACATAGTTTTTTTTTAATAGAAAACACAAATCATTCTTTGAAATTATAAAAATTGTGACACATTAAATTCATCAAACACTAATGTATGAAGTGAATAGACTTTTTATCCTTCAATTTACATGCATCTAATCAATTTCATTCTCAAATTATTTGAAATAATCAATACACCCTTGAATTTGATTAATTTCAATCAATTTAGTCTTTATGTCTAGTTGGCTTGTTAACGGTGATGATGTGTGACGTTAAGTGTTTACGTGGATTGTCAACTCAGATGTCGCGTATTTATGGACGAAATTGATCAAAAATTTTGAATTTTTTTTTTTTACTTTTTTTAAATGAAAGTCATTACAAATTGTTACATTGTCAAATTAATTATTGAATTATTCATTAAAAATCAAAATGGTTCCTGAATTATGTCACTCGTTATCAAATCGATCATCGAGAACTAATATTGTCATATAAATGCTAAAAACTAAAAGAATGTGTTTATCTCTTATTCATTACATTTTGCATGTTTGAAGTGAAGTTTCATCCATATTGAACGTAACCTCCACAATCTTCATGCAAATGTGTTCAATATTACAAATTCTTAGTTTTCGACATCCATAATCATACCATATTATAAACCACATACAACCGTGGCTAGTTCATATAAATAATGAGAAGAAGACGCAGTGAAAATCTAAAACATCGGCTAAAATATGAGTTATTGATGAAAATCTTAGTAGATAGTTCATATAAATAATATTCCAAGATGATGATGAAAAGCTTAGTATATATTTCATATAAATAATATTCCAAGGATTATTGATGGGCACACAAAATATAAAGGCAATGCTGAGGATTTAGGCGTTGTAATAATATTCCAAGCAAGGAGATGTGACGTTGATATACTCCCTAATTTTTTAGTTTCCATTTTTTTCTAATCCAATTCAATAATTGTGTTGTGTACACTCATGAGTGAAAATAGAAAAGTGTATGTGTAAAGGATACATATCCAACTTAAATGAAGTAGAAAAAGGACAATTTAATTAAAAAAATTGGTGGACAATTTAAATTTACCTTGAAGAAAATATACAATTTTACCGCAACTAATGGATCTATGGGATAGACTCACATCTCATTTACCTCAGTTATTGTTCTTTTCATTAGGACCCCATGCAAATTTGAAAGGAGAGATAAGAAAAACATTCTGGAAAATGATGTTATTGTAATTTGTTTGGATTTTCATGTAACTTATATAAGATAAGGACCCTTTCAAATTTGCATACGCATTGCATGTAAATTATTCATTAATTTGGATTATCTAATATAATTTTATCTTGTATTATCATTTTTTGTTTGTATTTACTTATACAGAAATGATAACTAAGCATCAGAATACAAACACAAATTTGACATCAAACACTGTTCATCGTATATTTATACAGTATTTATACATCAATTTTTTCTTCTTCTGTTTTCTTTCCCTCTTCTGCGACACTCTCACCACCATGTCTCTTTCACAACCGTTTCCTAAGTTCTCATCGACCATCGTCTTCTCAGATCAGCTCAGATCTGACTACCAACAACAACGACGAGCTCGTCCTGCTTTCCTCTTCTGCAAAAGCCCCGGAACGATCGGATCTGAATACTGACTGACAAACCACTGATCGGATCTGAAGAAATTTGTCCAGAAATAGGAGTGTCGTCGGCGGTGGTCGTGGGTGGTGGTTGTTCTTGCAAGGAAGAAGGGTTGTTGAAAATGGAAGAAAAAGAGGACGTAGGATGGTTGGTGGGTCATATCTGATAGAGAAGAAAGAGAATGGAGAAGATGAGAATAAGGTTTTAGGGATTTTACAAAACTTCCCTATTTTATTGGATGAAATGCCTAAACTATCCATGGTGTTGTATTTGTGTCAGATATTATGTGTTCATATATCATTTATGTTACTTATATGGGTTACACATTAATGCATGTCCTATCTCGAACAGTCAACGTGTCTTCTTCTCATGCCGCTAGCCAGATTTTTAAATGGTGAAGAGTTCTTTCATCTCCTTATTGTGTTACCGAATCACTAACCGCCCCTTTATCGCCAAGATTGGCGCTTCTTTAGGGCTTTCATATGCAAAATTACGTTTATAATATCATATGCTTGTGGATGTAGAAAACATAGAATTTTTTTCCCCCGTAACTATATATTATATAAACCACTATTTACACTCGAATAGCAGGCAAGCGGGCAACAAGTTGCGCCACTAGACCTTTTTAGATGACAAAATCAATCCTCGTAAACACAACATTCATGGACCTAGGAGACATGACCTCGTAGAGAATTTGAAATGGTATTTTAACACTTTTGCATGAAGACCTTGGACGCTACATTGAGCATGGATGAAACACCATTTCAAACATCCAAAAAGTTGTAAATAATAGTTAAACACATTTTTTAAGTTTTTAGCATTTATTTGACAATATCAGGGATCCGTTCGATAGTTAAGATAAATAATTCAAGGATCGATTTCATAGTGAGTGACATAATTCATGGACCATCTTGATTTTTAATGAATAATTGAGGGATCGATTTTAAAATATAACAATTCGTAATGACTTTTAAAAATGAAACCAAATTTCTGATCAACTTCACCTATGAATACATGACATCTGAGTTGACAATCCATGTTAGCGCTTAAAGTAACATGCCATCACCGTTGATAGTGAGACTTGATGGAGGGATCAATTTGATAGACGTTTGTAAAATTCAAGAACGTTTTAGCTATTTCAAATAATTTGAAGACGAAGTTGATCGATCTGTGCAAATTGAATGACCTTGTTAACATTTTTATTAAGGACCTTGTCAAAGAAAAAAGAATCCTCGGAGACACGCGGTAAATACAATCGAGAATTGAGATGGCCAAAAATTATAGATATGATTGATGTGTTTTTTTAAAAAAGAAATATATGATTGATGTGTGAGTTGGAACTCATTATTTTTCTCTTATGCACTAGCCTCGAACTGAGTACCTCTAGATTGAAGTATAAACATCAAACTAAAAGATCTAACATGGACGGATGTGTTAAGATTGATAATGAAGTGTCATCTAACGCTATAATAATATATATCGTTGTGTCATTGGTACGTCATTAATGATAACATCATATCATCGGTAGAAAAAAATCTCAAAATTAAGTGGAGGTGAAAAACTTTGAAATATATAGAAAAAAAAACTCAATTTTAAAAATGATGGGCCTAAAACATTAATTAATTTTAACATGGTTGGCATGAAACCAAACATAGCAATGCTCCTTAAAACATGTATACTTGTAGGGGAAAGGAGTGTCACACAAAATACATGTCACGTGGAGTACACATTTTTTAACATGATTCTATTAAACCATATATTAAAGCATAATATATGAATTTTAGGCCATTATTCAAAATCAAAAGCTTAGTCAAATAATGAAACTATAAACATGAACAGCCACAAGAATAAATATGAGACGCTTATGGCTTGGATGTTTATCATACACCACAAGATATATAGCTTTTTTATATTAAAATAGATAAAAGAAAGATAGTTTAACCTTGCAAGCGTGGTGTGGTGTTTATAAACTTACAAGTTATGAGTAAAAGCAACACCATGCATGCAGCACATGAAAAAGAAAATACACTTTACATAACTTGGAGATTACTCTCCATAATGAAATAAAAACAAAAATAATATTTAAAAAGTTGATACATTTTTTTTTACATATTAATTCTTTAAAAAGTTGATACATATAGTTTAAATTTTGGATCACATACATAAACTTTTTAAATACTATTTATATTTCATTATAGGAGTAGATACCTCCAATGATTTACACAAGAGTCTATTATCGGTCATGGGCATTATTGTCTTGTATAGTACTATATAATATAATTAAGACTTAAAGCACATTTTATAGAATATGAGACTCTTAATACACTTTATCATGGTCTCTAACATTATACATTTAAAACGTATGTAGTATGTGACACAATGAATCTTAAATAAGTTTTATTATCATGCATCTTATTTTGAGTGTAACTCAACCTTATCAAGAATAGTTATAATTCTAAACACCTTTCTCACAATATCACATTATTGAGCATGAGACTTTCAATACTGTGCATACAAGGTTCTTTTTCCACTTTCACGTAAACCCGTACGGTTAGATTATAAAAACTTGGGGGTTTATTATTTTATAAGTAGTTTTTGTCCTTTTGGATCATACAAATTAAATCTTATAATTAAATTTAAAATATTTTTAATTGTATTTTAAATTTGAAAGTATAGTCCATGTTTGAATTATACAAATTAAATCTTGTAATTAAATTTAAAATAGTTTTTGAAAGTATAGTCCATGTTTGAATTATGACACCCAAGAACTTTACGTTTTGTTTTTGTCCTACCTAAAAACTAGTTATTGTCTCTAAAATTAGGGGTGTATTGGATTGAGATTTTAAAATACTATTTTGATAGAAAAAATCTTGAAGATTTTAAAAGACTTTGATACTCTATGTGTGCAACGAAGTTTACATTATCGAACAATCACAATCAATCGTATAAGTTTCAAAATAATGTTAACTAGTTGTCTAAAAAAAATATAATTTAATTCAAATATCTTTAATATATTTTTTTGACTAATAATTCAAATCTTTAATATATTTTTTACTAATAATTCAAATATCTTTAATGTATTTAAAATTATAACTGATTGATGATAGATAAATTTGAACTACTTTTTCTTACCACGGAAGGGTAATAAACAAAACGATCATGCTAACAAGTACCCTAAGAATACTAAGAAACAAATAAATAATCCTCTAAAATTTATTTTTATTATGGAAATTAACATGTTTTTATATCATCTACGTTTAACACTCTAATTTCTTAGCACTAGAGGTTGTTGACCTTCTAAAAAAATTCAAATGGTCATGCATAACAATGTTGTGTCTTAGATTCATGGATGTTGTGTTTAAGATGATTGGTTTTGTCACATAAAAATTGTTAACGGCGCGATTTGTTCTTTGTTTGTCTTCCATTCTTGTGTAATTATTTTTATTATTAATTAATTAATCATTTATAGTATTGTCTTTCTATTTTAGTGAAAAATAAATGAACGTGATTTCAATCATTCGATAATTAAGGTGACGATAATTAAGGCTTGTTGCCATTCATTTTCATTTTGGTTATAAAGACATGTATTTCACTTTAAGGTGGTTGAAATGATCATTCATTGAGTTTCATGCACACAAGTAGGTGGTAGTGGATATCATATGTATGTACTTGTAATAGCTTGCTAACTTTAATCATCATTTTTGTTTCAATTCAATAAATAGTGGTGTGTAATAATTGATTAATAGTAGTTTGATATTGATCTCCAATCTCAATTCTCGACCAAAATTCAATAATATGTAACCCACCCTATCAATAATGTAGGAAGAATCATTGAAAAGCTTTGTTTCGACGTTATACGCCTTCCTTTGGCTTTTGTCATTCCACGTTCTCAATTATTTGCTTCTCTCCCTCACATCTCTATTGAAGTGCATATGTCAATTTAGGGTCATGTCAAACATGGACAAAGTCACCTGAAGTTGAATAAGCCTAAGACTAAAGTTAGCACAACGTACGGGGAATGCATTAAGGACGGGGTTTCTAACAATTATTAGGTGTCGATATTAAGAACACATATAAGAATATTGTTTTTTCCCGGCCATAAGTTATTTAATAGATCTGTGATCATATTTAAAGTGTGTCAACTTATGGATTTGCTAACTTATACCAACAAAAAAAATATGAAGGTTCAAGTTAGTAAGGAAGCACATTTTCTATACTATATATAAAGAGAATAGATCGATTTTGGGATGACTTTTTCACTTTCAGTTATACTTATAAACATTTTTGTTGTTATTTAAAAAGATAAGAATTCATATTATATTTCTTATATTATATTGTGGTATCAATGAAACATATAAGTATAATTTATTTTCTTGAAAAAGATAATTATAATTTATTACTATATAAAATTGCAAAATATATCAAGGAAAAAATATATCCTCTCTCTTCAACCTACCCTTACACCGCCACCCTCAAGATCCTTCTACCATTAATCCAAATTTCTCAACCACCATGTCGTCACGATATTGGTGATGCGATAAGCCTCCACGGTTGCATCATCACCAAACTTCTTCGGGTGTTTATTTCTCTAGGTGTCATCGTCATCCTTGATGGTGGTACGTTCTTGTTCTTAAACCTCCATCATCGTCCTTCCCGCCAATGACTATTGGTTTGTTGAAAATGTGTGTGTGTGATTCACCACAAAATGTGACGGTTCTGGTTCATCACCCAAGATCTGTTTGTTGGTTTCTCGCTATTGTTCAATGTTGGTTCACTCTCGGTGGTGGTTCTGTTTCCAGATTTGTTCATATTCGATGAGTTTCTGAAAAAATGGCTTTGATTTTCACTTTCTCAATTTCAATATGGATCTGGTCTCTTAAAACTGTTGTCGTCGCCACCGTGGTGGCCAACTTTATTGGTTTACAGATTGTCGCCACTTGTCTACCGGTGGTGGCGGTCTTGGTTCTAGTCCGAGTTTGATTTAGTTTGACGTTGTTGGGTTGTGAATCTTTCAACTTTGGACTAGGCTTCGAACTGTAATGCTCGAAAGGGCTTTAGCTTCGCGATATGGGTTGTTTCAGGTTGAATCATGGTCATGAACTTGTTGTGGTCGGCTTTTTGTCGCAGTAAGTGGTGGATTAATGAACTTGCATCCGTGTTGACAAATAGTTTCATCTCCCACAATTTTGATACGGAGGAACACTTACTCTAATGATACGGAGAAGAACGCTCATATACTACTTTCTTTTGCAATTTGGTTTCGCACCCTGTGTTGGGTTCACTAGATTGTACCTGTGGTGGCTGAGTCAGTTTGCTTCAGATTTCGTTTCTTCGTTTTTATTTTGTTTGTTTACTCGGTAGGATTGGTTCTAAAAAGTGTAATTTACCACTAGTTGTATTCCCCTTTAAGGGTTGTTATTACACTTTTGTTTAATCTCACTAGGTCAGGTTTACATCCCTCAATCTCTTGATGTTAAGCGGAAAAGAACGGTATTTATTTGGTGTGTAATGCCTATAAAATATGTGTAAGTGAGATTGCATACAACTCTCACTTACATGTACCAGGTTGCTAGCACTTAATTTTGAAGCTCAAAGTTCCCCCAAAGATTAAGAATCTTTTGTGGCGTGTGTTTTCGGGGCTATGTTCCTACTAGAGCTCGCCTCAGCAGTACAGGTATGCACTATCCCATAGACTGTGTGCTTTGCGGTAGTAATTATAACGATAGTATCCATGTCTTATTAGAATGTCCAGGCGTTATGCACATACGGCGCGAGGTCAATCTATGGGCCAAGATTGACAGGGCCCTTAGGCAAGATTATAATATGTATGCATTAATCTTTAGTTTGTTATCTCAGCTCACCCCGTCTCAAAGTGTACTCTTTGCCACAATTTTGTGGAGCATTTAGAAAAGAAGGAATATAATGTTATGGCAAGAGAAGACTAAAACGAATGCTCAAGTTTTGACTCGGGTAACGATTCTCCTTGAGGATTGGAGATCGGCACGAGCTATTAGATGAGACGGTGGCGCAACTAGAGTCATGAATCTGCCGGAGTCAAACCGGCAAAAGTTGATTCAGTGGGAAAAACCAGCTTGAGGTTGGTATTAATGTAACATATACGTTTCTTTCTCCTCATCACTTAATAAAGTCGGTATTAGAATGTGTATTCAGGGTTATGTTGGTGAGGTTGTGCTTGCGAAAACTGATTGATTTTCTCCCCTATGTGATGTTGTAATAGGCGAAGCAGTTGGGTTACATACGATACTACAATGTGTATTAGACATTCAATTTGATAATGTAGACTCCGTGTTAGATTCTCAGCAGGTCGTAGACTCTTTTCATACATGTATAGATGATAATAGTGAATTTGGTTGTATTATTAATTGTTTCAAGATAGTTTCCAAAACTCTCATGTCGAGTTTAATGAGGCGAGCTAATGGAGTCACTCATGAATTAGCGAAGATAGCCTCATCTGATACTAGCCCTCATATTTATGATGATGTGCTGTCATATATTTGGCACATTTTAACTAATGAAATGCATTGATCTGTTTACTAAAAAAAAGGAGTACTTGAATGTGGAGGAACACTTACTTGGACAGACATAAAACCAAAAAAATATTAAAAGAGCATAACATTAAATGGTATCAATTGATGTGACTAAATAGTTTTTGATTAATTTTATTAATTTCATGTAAGTGTTTTTTAATAATATTTATTTGGAATTGTGTTTATGGTAAAGAAACTCTTTCAATTTAACTAACTCAAATATATAATAGAATTAAATATTTCGAGAGTCTTCATAAAATTTAACTAACAATACATAATATATACAAAATTAAAAGATCAAACCACGGCTACAACAAAAAAAAATCTTTTGAATTTTTTTTTGTCACTTATCGCAGTCATATCCGATTCTAATGTAAAGGAATGCAATCTAGACACACTATTGAGCAAGTGGGCAAAACGACGATAGAAAGACATGTGATATGGCAATGGTGTGTGTGGATGAAGATGTTAAGATCACGTGGTTTGAAGATGAGATGTCCACACTGTGCCACATCATCATGCCAGCTGTCGACAGTTACGTTGGTTGAAAGAGATACTGGCCACGTTTATTACAAGGTCTTCATCTCCCTTAATACACGAGACTCTCGTTCCATACATCATGCGCCACCACCTTTTCTTTATTAATTAATATGCACATTAGTCTAAAGTATAAACAATGAACTGCTACTAAAAAAAAAAAACTTTTGTTAAAGATTAGCTCAGTTTCTTTTTTAGATAAACAAAAGGTTGATTTAGTTGAAATCTTAAACGTTTAAGGGAGACAAAATTATCACGTTTAGCATACCTGTGGTATTTTTAGTTTAACTAGTTTTTTTATGTTAACTTTTCGATTCTCATAGAAAAAGAGCTCTGATAATTTGATGTTCGACTGATACATAAATAAAATCTGATTAAAAATTGTTTTCAACTAGAAATTAAATTTAGATTTTCTTAAATAATTCGTCATTGATAAAACTTATTACCCATTTGAGTTTAAATTGCTTGATTTAGTTTAGCTATACTTTTTTTTTTTTTTATCAAGTAGCCTAGTGGCTAGAGCTCGCACAATTTAATTGTGGGGAAGTGGAGTGCCCGGGGTTCAAACCTCGGCCCCTGCATATAAAATGCAATATCCCTACCAACTGAGCTAAGCTCACGGAGATATTTTAGCCATACTTAATTTAACGTTAGCTATTGTCTGAAACTAAGAAATAATCAACGGTTGTCCACACTTCTCCGACCATTATCTTGTCAAACGTTCTCAGGAACAAAAAAATAAACAAAGAATGATATTAGAACCAGACTAAGAAAAGAGCCTTCTTTATTTATTTTTTCCTAGGAAAAGTCAAAGAAATTCGATTTTATATTGTTCAAGTAAGTCAAGTACATATCAACGATCAACCGGTTAATAGTGAAATTTATACATATCAACGATCAGCCGGTTAATAGTGAAATTTATACATAGATTTGCTTTAAAAAAAAAAATACATTGATTTGTTTTGACTTGAAACGAGCTCTCTCCACCAGCAAATACTAGTAAAATTGGTCTCCCAAATTAATTGATGTTTAATTAGACATGTATTGAGTTTTCGAATAGAAAAAAACTTAATATAATACGAACCGTACAAATGGTGTTAACCATCACTTCACTTTAATGTGTTGCACATTATTATTTTTTAAACCTAATTTATCTTACTTTAAATAAACTTTATTTCTTTTGTTTTATAAAGTCCAAACAGGAAATCGGATATTGTTGGAGTGTGTTTTTTTCTTCTTTCAAATTTCATGTTTCAACTTTATAAAACAAAAGATTTTTTTTGTAAGTGTAAGATAAATTAAGTTAAGGAAAATGTTTGTTAGATACTTTAATAGGTGTATATATCTTGAGAGAGATATAAATAGGAGGGGTGATAGATATGAAAGATTAATGATATGAAAGGAAGAGAGAAAATAAGATGTTGAAACAATAATTTAGAGACACTTATACCTAGATATAAGAGAGAAATCGCACCTGCGTTAAGGGAATATATCTTCTTTGAGATATATATCCCGTTTGAAACAATAATTTAGGTTAATGCAAACAAGATGTTATGCATATGGAGGAAATAGTAATCTCATTATCACCAAGAAACCAATTTTTATAGAGACACTAGTACAATTAAGCATTATGTTCGAGAATATAGAAATCATATCCTTATTTGAAGTTCTTTTTTAATTTTTTTTTTGTTGCCTTTTTTATCCTAATTAGTTAGACTTATATCCCTCCGGTATTTTATTTCTTCATAAATGAATTTTTTCTTGAAAGAATTTTCATAAATGAATTTGCACACTAGAAAAAAAGCATAAACAAAACCAAAACTAAAAATATGGAAAATCTAACTAATATAGTAATATTATTTTATCATGGCAGACAGTTTGGTTACACTAAACTTTAATATTTATTAATAGATAGATTATATTTTCTTACCCATAGAAAGAAAAATGTTAGATTTGTACAAGAAAGAAGAAATGAAGGATGTGAAGGAAAGAGTGGAATATTAAGCTAAGACGTGGTGAAGAAGGAAAAGAGAATATGCGCAAATGATTGGTGTGTGATTATACGATGCCATCCAATTTGCACATTATTTTCTACTAGGATATTCCCTCTCTGCGTGGAATCAACTCAATATATTTTATTTTTTCCAATTTATTATTATTTGCCATTATTGAAGTAAACGCTTTGTTTATTCACAATGATAGTTATAGTGGATGATTTTAATAAGACAAATAAATATTGGAATCAGTCCTTTGCGTTGATGTTAAACATATACAAAAAAAAATCTATAAATAAATGGTTTTTATTTAAAAACTTTTGACCAGTGACCACAATAAAAATAGAGTTTAAACCACGTATGTTTTATCAATTCACACTTGTAACAACTAAAAATCAATATCACACTTCGTCGTCTTAGTTTTTATACCATATATATAATTGTAAGAAATGTTCCTTTTTTTATAAGTGAATAAAAAGGGCTAAGAAATGATACTATTTTTATACCATACAAATACACGGTAGTAGTATAGGTATAATGTAAATTTACCATATGATTAAGTCTACCAAATAATTTGAAAGGAAAAGCTAGTCACGCTATATTATTTTTTTGGAAGGATATATAGCCAGGCTATAGTTAACTAGTCGGCGACTAATATTAAGCATATATACATGATTACCATTACGCAACCATGCCAAAAATGAATTGGTGCAAAGAATTCAAATATGATTCATAAGGTTTGAAAACTTTTAAAGTATTCCATGGAGTGCATGTTTTGTTCCATTTATAGAAGGATGAGAATTGATTCTGAAAATGTAGAATTGATTATAGAGCAATGCTACATCAAGAAAGGTTTTATCAAGAAAAATTCAAGAATGACATGACAGAATAATCACCCTTAGATTTTATCAAGAAATTGTCCTGAAATTAATGTTAGCCAATAAAATCTCTGTCTGGCTGGAAATCATGGGGTGGTGGGTGTTATGTATTTTTTTTTTTTATGAAAGGTTAATAAATGAGACTGAAATCTAAGGGTGATTATTGGGCCATGTCATTCTTGAATCTTTCTTGATAAAATCATTCTTGATATCTAGCATTTTCCTTGATTATAACATGTTTGCTTGTTGTCGAATATAATTAATTTTGTCTCGAGAATTGATTATACTTGAAGTTAAGATTGATCTTTTCTTTTATAATTGATTTTCATACACAAATTTATGGTTAAACTTATTTTTACACAATATATTCAGACATAAACCACTTCTAATCATAATCAATTTTAATCAAAACACACACTACAATATGTACAAAAATGTCATTTGCTAAGCAAGTCACGAACAAAAGTATGAAGCACAAACATAAAAGAAGTAGTGAAATCTATTCTAAATCAAATGACATATTTATATAAAAAAAAATATTGGAATTGAAATGATGTTTTTATTTCCGGTATTGAAATGATGTTAACATGTTAGAACAAATATCACGTTTCTCTTAATTATGGTATTATCAGGGATTGAAGCTGATGATTCTGTGTGTATAAATTGTACCTTTTATACTACTTTTGGCAAGGATTGCATTGTATCTTTGCTACTATACAACGTCTTTGCTATATTTTGTCTTCATAAATATTACACGTTAAAGATCTACTTTATTATTTTTAACACTTTTAACACGGTTGGAAAATGCATACTTTTTAAATTCTATACATAGACTACACTAGCTAGTAGCTACTGAAATACATTTTCCTTTCTTTATAAACAATACTACCATTTTCTTTTCAATGCGTTTTTAATAATTTTTATTTAAACATTTTCTTTTCAATACCTTATACTACATTTGCTAAAAAAAAAAAACTTATACTACATGATACATGTGAGTTGTGACTACTTGAGAACTTTTTTTTTAGATTTAGAACGTTGGAAATAATGATTCTCGTGACAATATTAAATTTTAAGAACTAAATAAAAGCTTGTTTAAAAAGTTTCTTAGAATAATTTAAAATCCATTAGTTTGACTAATATTTGAAAAGATGACACCTGTATAATTTGTTTAATTCTTCTAATAATAATAATAATTATCCATAAAATGTTAACCTCTTTTAACATTTCTGTTTTCTTCCTCTTTCTCGGTTTCTCTGCTCTCGTCAGACACATATCCATGAAATTCAATTCAAGCACTTAACTGTAGCATGAAGAAGATTTCTTATTGGTGCCAAATTTCATACCCAATAGCTTCATCATTTTTCAGACCTAATGAAAAGAGGTGTATCAGTATCAAAATCCAAAAGCCATCATATTAGTTTGATGGATTTTGATATTGATACTAATGCATCACTTTTAAGTTATGAAGAATGATGAAGATACTAAGTATGAAATTCTTTTGCAACAAGAAATCTTCTTCATTTTACACTTGATTGCTTGAATTGAATTTCATAGATACATGTCTAATGAGAGCGGTGGAACCAAGAAAGAGGAAGAAGAATGAAGCGCTAAATGTGGTTAACATTTTATGAAAAATTATTTAAAAAACTAGACTTTTGACCTGTGCGACGCACATGTCCTATCGACTGTAATAGAGACTAGTACGATACATGGGTGAATTATATGTAAAATGTATTTTATTTTTGGAACAAAAGTTTTATTGTTTTGAATTTATATTTAAAATGAACAAAATTTAGCTATGAATTCAATTAAAAAACAATCACACACTTAAATATTTTGTATTGGTTCTAATTTACTTTTTTCTCCTAAAAATTGAAAATAAATTAATCTTTCAATCGTTGAATATACTCAGAAATATATATCCAACAATAAACTGAAGAAAAATTGCAATTCAAGTATTCAACAATACACATATCACAAACAACACACAAAGCTTTAAATTATTATAAATCATTAAAAAAACAAATAGAAATAAATATTTTTAGATGAAACCTAAAAACAATCTAAAGCAAAAACAATAGAGTAAAAGAATAAGCTGCATTGACCTATTTTTGTTGAGATTCAGTTTTCATCATTTCCATCTTTTCTGAAAATGAAAACCAATTTGTAGTAAATTTGATCAAGAATATAAAACAAAAAATGGGAAAGAAGAAAAAATTTCAATAACCGTAGATTAGTAGAGGGCCAAAATTTTAGGGTTGAGGATTAGCATTTAATGATGCAAATTTAGAGCCAAAATTTTACGATTGAGTTGTTGCAAACCTAATAAGGGATTAGTGGAGGGAAAAAATTAGGTTAAGTTGCTGCAAACTTAACAAAATTAATAAATAAGGATTATATAAGTGTCATCTTTTCACGGGAGAACATTAAAAACAATATAGATGACAATGTTCTTAAGTTTTGTCCATAAGAAAATAGATGCACGTAAGTTGTTTTGCATTGTTATATGCGTTTATTCAATTTTTTTTGACTAAAAATAAATGTATTCATTCATTCAAATTGATAAAGTATATCAATACAATACAAATTCGCTAAAAACAAAATGGATGAACCTGCGAACAAACGGGTTAGAGCTAATGTGATAAAGTACATTGATACAATACAAATTCGCTAAAAACAAAATGAATGAACCTGCGACAAAGTACAAAAGTCTAAAAATATGATTATATTCAAGTCTCCATAATACTCATGTCTCTAGATCTGCAACGTTGACGACGCCAAAATCATTGATTGAATTTGCACTGGGTCGGAGCTGATATGACAATCTGAATCACACAAACATCTGAATAAGAAAGGACAGACAAACAATACCTTCCAAAGACAACGAACAAGACAACATCACATTAAGACACCGAAATCACAAAAGAACCAACTAAATAGATGTGAAAAATCATTTATTTAAATAAAAGGAAATGAGAAAAACGATTTAAAGAGTTGCTGGGAGAAAAATTGACCCTAAACCAGCCATTTTTGATGGATGAAGGAGAAGAAACTAGGTATTTGGGTGATAGTTCACAAAAATGAGATATCTTACGTTTATTAAAATGAACTTTGATTTTTTTTTTGGTTACAAATAAAATGAACTTGAATATATGCGTTTAATCTACTAAAAAATGAAGGACATTACATAACAACTTAAGTTGTGGAGTGTATGATTTGTAAATCTATTTTGGGGACCAGAGAGACCGGAGGCAATTGACATGATAAAAATTGAATTTCTTGTCATTCACGAAACCACATCATAACTTTCTGTGTCATATATAAGTTGTCTAAAATAACAAAATAGTTTTTATATCTAAAAAAAAAACTATATAAGACAAAATTATTTAATACCATAAAAGTTTACCTTTTGTTGTTTTAAACATACCCTTTTTTTGGAGGGTGCCTGAGGTTCGAACCCCCGGACCTTGTATATATTATGCATTGTCCTTTACCAACTGAACTAAACTCATGGGGACTTAAACACACCCTTTATGTATAGTGAGAAAATATTCGGATATCATTTAACCACAAAATAAGTTAATTTTTTTGCAACGTCATTGTATGACTGTTATATAGATGTCAGACACCAATCCAAAAAGTGTCAAAGTAAATAAAAAAAAAATCTTTTTAGAACATTTAACTGAGTTGTCTGACACTTGTTGTACGAGTGTTATTGGACTGTCGGACATTGCATCATGCCAGGTCCTAGAGGTGTTTGTGCTTCATAGATCATTATAATATAATAAAGTTATTTAACTTTTTTAAATGATGCAAAAATGTAGGAGTACTATCAAAATAAATGTATAAACTCTTTTTACTGTAAATAAAAAAGTGTATATAAATTTGTACCAAATAAAGTGTACATAAACAAAAAAATCAAATACAATACATTACTACTAGAAAGTCATGAGTACATTATCTTGACCAAAGATAGACCATCTCCATTCGAGAGGTCTTAACCGTTAGGGAACTACCATTGAAGATGTTCTTAAGACCTCCACTTTTAAGCGGGACCCACACTCTTTTAATATTAAAAAATTGAAATATAATGATATAAAGTTATTGATAGTTGATTAATGGGTCCCATTTAAAAATTTTGTGTGAGATCTAGGTTGAAGTGATTGAGTGCTTATTAAGTACTACTATTAAAAAATTATAAATGAGTGATGTGTACACGTGAGATCCATTTAAGAACCTAAAAATGGATGTCTCCATTGTGGATGCTCTTATGGTTACATTATCATTACAACAAATTAAATTAAATTCAAATTTCAGAAACTAAAAACTCTTGACTAAAAAAAATAAAAATACTAAAAGAAACCGAAAATTCAAACACAAAAATATGTATTGGTAATATAAAAAAGAGAAATGATATAAAAACATTAAAATTTTGATATAAAATACAAATTTCTTGACCAAAGGCTATTACTACAACAAATTAAAGCAAATTCAAATTTCAAAAAACTGAAAATTCTTGAGTCAAAATAAAATAAAATAAAAAAGAAACGGAAAATTCAAAAACTGTAAAATGGTACTGTAATAATCAAAGAGAAAAATATTTAAACATTAATTTTTTGATATGTAAAATACAATTCATTTGACTTTGATGTATAATTTCAAAAAATACATATGAGTTCCAATACATGTTTGATATCTCAGAGTAAATTCGTAACCACAATAAGTAATCATAATTTTGTAAAAATTACAATGTGTATTTTATCAAACACACACCGTCATATGTTATATCGGTATTTTGACGTTCAAATAACACGACGGTAATAATTTAACAAAAGACAATAAAAAGAAAAACAGTGGACTGTGACAACAAAAACTGCTGCCAGGTAGATAAAGGAAAAAGATGTACACACAAAACACACGCAAATGAAAAAGAACCTGTTATTTTTTTTGTCTTTTTTTATATTGTTTACATCATTACATTGCATTTTCTCACTTCTCATTATAATATAAAGTCCTATATTTATATTATTTTTCATTTTTACTTTTTTTTTTTATGTGGATGCTGTTGTACAATGTACTAGTTCTTTTCTTCTGACAAATCTCACATTCACTTTCATTTTCTGAAACACAAACTCAAAAGCTGTTCCTGTTTTTTTTCCATTTCTTAAAACTAAACACCTTCTTCTGATTCTTTAAAAAGCTACTTTTTTTCTTTCTTCATTTCAACTTATTTAGATTTCATTCTTTTTCTGAGATTTTTTGTTGTATGTGTAAAAAAAAAAATATTATGTGTGGACCATTGATGTAAAGTTTTGAGCTTTTTATTGTACTTGTTTTTGGGTCTGTTTTGTTTCAAGAGCTTCTGTTTTAATCAAACAGAAGCTCTTGTTTTGTTTTTTTGTTGACTTTTTCTGTTGGTGATCTTTTTAGAACAAAAAAAAAACTTGAGCTTTGTTTTGAAGCTCAAGGGATCTGAATTGTGATGATGGAGATTGAAGAGGAGAAGGTGGGGACAAGTGCTGGTGTTGAAGTTGGTGCTGGTTTTGAAGATGGAGTTGACTCTAAGTTTTGCTACATGCAGAAGTTTAGGCTCTATGAAACTTCTCAGGTAAATATGATCTTATTATATTCTTATCATTGATGTTTGCATTTATCTTGCAGTGTTTTTTGAACATGATCTGAAAGATGTGTTTTTTATGTTTCTGAGATGTTGTTTTGTTTGTGTGCAGTTTTTTTTCTTGTTCTGCTGGTTTTGTTTTTGTGTTTAATTTTTGGTCAAATTCATGTTCATGTCTTGTTTGTTTAATTATTCATTCACGGTTCATGAGATTGTTTCAATTGAGCAAAGGAATCAAAAGGGTTTGTAAAGATTTTATTTTTTGATGGTTTTGTTTTGTTTAACATGAATGGTTTTTTGATGGGGATTTAGATGCTTGTCAATGTCATCATGATGGTAAGATTGACGAGTTTTTGAATTCTGTTTAATTGGATTCATGTCGATTCTTCAAGAAAACATGGATCCATCCTGGTTACCTGCTTTGCTGCTACTGCTCAGCTTGAATGATTATAATTCATTTGTAATGTAATTTGTGTTCTTCATGATACTTGTGTGATTATTTTGCAGCAAATGGCTTATTGAATCCTCTGGGGGCATTTGGATGTACAACTTAATTAAGTGCTTATTAAGAAGCACTTATCGTGTAAGAGCTTATGTATAAGCTGTTTCTCGAATTGAAGAGAGTTAGTGTTAACTCTTCATCAGTTGAAAACAGCTTATACCAATAAGCTATTTGGAGGAGCTTATGAAAATAAACTGAAATCTTCTGATGTACATATCATAAACTATTTTCATAAGCTCTTTCAAACTTACACGCAAGTGCTTATGTCACAAGATAAGTCTGAATAAGCTCGTCCAAACTCCCCCTATTACTTTTTGCCGACTAATCTGTCTTCTTTTTTGTTCATTTTCGGCCACATTTCTCTTGAAAGATTCCTGTGATATTACTGAATACTGATGAAGTGTTTTTACAGGAATTCAATTTTACTACTTATTATCTTTATAAATGGGAAAGTAGGGTTTTTGTGTTTTTATTTTCCATCAGTGTCATGCATGTTGAAACATTTTTTTTCTTCCTAAAAGGATAGCTATTACTTTTCTTGTCTTATTCTCCTCAATTTGGTAAGATTGAGGATATCCATGTGACTATATCCAGAATCTTTGGCTGAATATGGGGAAAAGGCTAATTAAGGAACTAAAAGTATTAGCTAAAATGCCACTTTCTTCTTCTGGAAATGGGATCTAAAAGGAAGCCACCCTTTTCTCCCACAGATAATATAATGATAAGCTGTTGATTTGGAAATACGTTTAAGTTTTGTTTATGACATTACTTTATGACATTACGTTGCCATGCATGACTTGCTACGTCGCACGAACCCTTGTCACAAGTGTGCAATGTGTTATAAATGATTTATGATGCTTTCGAATTACGGGCAACGAACTTCGTTTGTCTTTTTTATGTGAACTTAAATAGGTATAAACTATAAGTAATATGTATGAATATCTGTGTTATACTTTCTTTTTTCCTTCTGAGAATATCTCGTCACTTTTGTGCATGCATATAATATACAAAAGAGCACTATTGGTGTCGTCTCTTACCATTTTTCTATGCTCAGAGATTCTACATGATTGGAAGAGACAAAAACAGAACATTTTGGAAGGTCTTAAAGATTGACAGATTGGATCAGTCTGAGTTAAATATCTCTGAAGATCAAACAAAATACTCAGAAGTTGAGTGTTGTGAAATGCTGAAGCGTCTACAGGATGGAAACTTGGCCACAGGGGGGCTTAAATTTGTAACAACTTGCTATGGAATCATCGGTATTTCCTATCCTCTATATCATAGCAAAACTTTAATTACTATACTAGTGTTTATTCCAACACTATTTATCATAATCTATTTAAGAAACTAATAATAATAACAATAATAACTCAACTGTCTTATGGTATCTCTTTTTATTTAGGGTTTATCAAATTTCTTGAGCCATACTACATGCTGCTTATAACAAAACGGAGGAAGATCGGCATAATATGTGGACACACTATATATGCTATCACAAAGAGCGAAATGATTCCAATTCCACATCCAAGTGTGCGATCAAATTTGGCATTTTCTAAGGATGAGAACAGGTCTTTAGTCAATTTTACATGTACCTGTAATGTGTCTATGGTACATTTTAGTAAACATATAAGAGTAGCATTCAGAACTATATCCTGTCCATTGTACTTTAATGTTATGAATTACGGTTTTTTATCGGAGTTCATTATTTCTTGTAGTGAAATCATTCTGTTAGATCATCATTATTATACTCTTTGTAGTTTGTACTATATATTTGTTGATTTGTCTTTCTCTTCAGTGCGTATGCACAATGTGGGCTTCCTCAAGTCAACCCTCTCGTCTTTCTGTGGTACTCTCTAATTGTTTCACTCGAGATAGAATTCTTAAAACTTCTTTTAGATTTCATAGTTGTGTAATATGTATAATATAGTAGATAGTAGATTCCTCCTTGTTGTTTTCATAGTTCATTTTATCGTAAGTTCATTTCACGGAAGTGTACAGGAGCAATCTTTATTGCTGTTATGATGTAAATGTAACTATTTGAGTAAAACA
>Ga0228711_1000478_pt1 | contig 49009 bp, 17 predicted proteins | sample MedpolnodulmetaG_2_FD_177996 | JGI IMG/M metagenome (GOLD analysis project Ga0228711, IMG submission 177996) | Root nodule microbial communities from Medicago polymorpha collected in Santa Monica, California, United States - brown nodules | ecosystem: Host-associated > Plants > Roots > Nodule...
AGAGAGAGATAGAGAGAGAGAGAAGAAAGACACAAAGCAATCATACAGGTTCCTTCCACAAACCGGAAGTAGTCCTGTCCCCCTTGCACTTCCAAGGAGAGTTCACTAAAAAATGTAATATCTGATTACAACTGCTCACTGCTACAACTAGCAAGAGACTTCAAACTACTCAAGCACAACTACATGAGATTTCTTATGCTCAAGAACACAATCAAGAGACTTCCTATGCTCAAGAACAACTGCAAGAGACTTCTATTCAAACAGAATTACAAAGAAATTTGTTTGAGGTTGAACACTTGATATACAATCAGTGGTGTTCACAATGCAAATCAGGTACAGACTCTTAAGACTCTAGAATTTCTAAGATATGAACTTTGATAAGAAATTCTAAGTGAACTTTTGATGTGAAACAATTTCAGCAAAGTTTTGGCACTTGTACAATTGTTGTATGAGTCTTGTGTAAAATTGTAGGTCTTCACTCCTTTATATAGAGGTGTGAAAGATACGTTGGAAATTGTCAGCACATCAAATAGAGTCGTTTTGAAGCTTGATACAAACATCAATGATTTGTTGCCTAATTTGGTTATTGTCCTATGAAAGATCAATTTCAAATCCATTCCAAGTCTAGAGGAACACCGTTTCAGGCACAACTGTTGTTCTTGTACTAGCAGACACAAAAACAGAGTAGTGGAGATAGTGGCTGTACACTATATTTTGTACAAATGTCCTTTTTCAACGCTCTCAACTGAATAAGCATCCAATGCCTTCAAGTCCATTTGAAATAGCCGTTGTTTTATTCTCCCAATATTCTAGAATGATAGGCGTGATCCATTCATCATTTGAACAACATTTGAAGTTCTTCAGTCTTCCATCTTCTGATGATTTTCAGAACCTCTGATGACGTCAGCTTATTCAGAACCGCTTGTCTTCAGAACCTCTTTCTTCAAATTCTTCAAGCTTCCTTCTTGTTGATTCCATTGTGCCCATTTGTTCTATCAGAACCTATGCTTCAAAGAGACACTAAACTTTTGTCTATGATCCTGCATACTTGAACAAATATTAGCATATCCAATTCACACTTTTAATACCTTGTTATCATCAAAACTCAAAGGGTAATGTTAAACACATTTTGTTCTAACAGAATGTTGTGAATCTATAAGTAAATAAATTTAGGATTTGGACCCGCTTACTATGTAGTGAAAGTGAAGGGAATCGAACATATCCTAATTGTTCTTTTCTTTATTTTACTTTATTAATAGTAAACCAATCATTTCCAATTAAAAGCCTAAAATTTACACAACTTAATTATAGCCGTAGTAGTTAAGTAGAAATTTCACAATCCTCGTGAACACAAACATATAAATTTTATTAACGTGGTGACCATTTCGAACACCTGCTAAATCAACCATCAATTTTTAGTGTCGCTGGCGGGGATTGTTGATTAGTTTCAACATGGAAATTTAAATTTTGATTAGGATTTTTGTTATTTTTATTTTTTGTTATCTTATTTAAGTTTTTTTATTTTTTGTTACATATATATATATATATATATAAAATTTTGAAGAAAAAATAATTGTAGAGAGCTTGATCTCTCTGAGAACAGAGCTTAAGGATTATTACAATACCCATGTGATGATGATATGGTGCGGTGGAGATGAGGGTCTATGGTTACGGCGGTGGACGACGATACCTTAAAAACAGACACGCCCAAGTCATTGTTTTCTTGAGAGAGGCAAACCTATGAAGAGTGTAGTTTTGAGATTGTATGATTGTGCACTTGGCCTTGCCAAGGTGCCACGCTTACATATATGTTTTTGGGCCAAGGATGATCGTTGGATCATAAGATCATATGCGAGCTTGTTCAGGGACCTCGTTCCATGTTGTAGCAAGCTCGAAGTATTTGGTGTGAGAGCCTTTGGGAGGCGTTGTGCCCGTTTAAAGGTCGTTATTTGATGAGCCGTTGTTGTATAGTTAGTGGGTCAATTATTAGACTGTTAACATTCTGAGGTCCGGTATGGAATATAGCCAATTATTATTCTCTCTTAATTTTTTTAGTGTTATTTAACGTATCTTTTTCTTTATGCATAGCAAGAGAGCAAGTAAGGAGTTGTTCTTCGAGCAAGTAAGCAGAAATTATGAGTTATTGTAGAGTCTTTCTAACAAGTTTTCAATTGTTTTAGTTGACTTTTGTAAATAAACCAAAGAAAGCATCATGGAGTAGCAATTATGCACACAAGACCTTGAACCATGTCAAATCAATTAAATCAGAAAACTCTTTGGTCGTGCTATACTTTTCAAGAGATGTATAAAGTGATTTTCTTAGGTATAGTCACCACAGACATTTCGGCGAGGAGAAATGGGACAAGAGATGAAGAAAAGTTGAAGGTTTAGTTACAAGTGCATGTGTTATGTGTGCTACGAGCCACACATCGAGTAGCCGAGGGAAATTCATAAGTGTCCAACTACTTGTACATGTGTGATGCGTGCATTGAGCTGCGCCTCACACAACTTGAAGAATTCTAAATTGTAAATCTACTACCTCATGCCCGATGCGAACAAGGTTGTTAATCTACTATCATCCAACGATTTTCTAACACCTCATTTAGAAAATTTGTGACACCACAAAAAAGTTCATTCACTGACAATAAATAAGACTTTCGTCTAAATTTTCATGGAATTCATAATCTGTTGAAAATTTAAACATCATGTATGTTTTATCTGATTTCACCAAAACTTCAATTCAGATCAACCTCAAATTGTTCAACAAAACTTGGATAATTTCATAAACACTTATTTTTATTTTTTATTTGTTTGGCGAGAATAATTTTAGTTAATTATTTAAACTATGTCATTTTATTGAACGTGGCATAATTGCGATATTGTTTTATTTTTTGGAGTATGTTCCATATACTTTTTTTTTACAAAATATATATATGTGGCATATAATTGAAATTCGAATCAAGGGTTATTGCTTATGATATTCATTAACAATAGTTGAATTTATTTTTCGTCAAAAAGATACATTTGAATTTACCTATAAGGAATAATATTTGAATTTTATTATTTTTGTACTATGATTTGAATTTTGTCCAAACAAAGAAAAAGGCAATACGAATTTCTTTTTTATGAAAAAATGTAATGAGATCCCTTTTTTTCTTTGGGTCAAGAAAGCAATAAGATTTGATCAAGAGCAATTTAAAGCCTTTAAATATTTAGCTTTTGAAGTATTAACCCAACCCGTGTCGAAGAAAATAAGGTTAAATTAAATCCCAAATTATGAATCAATCGGTACGATTTTCTTCACCACATCGTTTCGGATAAATAAACCTTCATAAAAGCTTATCTTTCCATTAATGAAGACAAAATTACATCGCCAAATTAGGAAGGCAAAGATATTCATGCAAAACCAATCGGTGTAATTTTTTTTCTCACGTCGTTTCAAATTTTTAATCCATATTCCTAAAGATATCAAATATTTGCATTAACTCAAATATTTTCTATATAATTAACCCTTCTAATAAGTTTCTCATCACATAAAAACCACAAAGGCATAATTTGCGATACTTGCTTTGTACCATGGCATCCAAATCCACTACCCTCTCTGCCACTTCACAAGATCAAGATGATTCTTCTTCCCACACAAAAGAAGTTGTGAACATGAAGGAGAATGAAGATCAAGCCGCAAACTCCAACTCCAACAAGGCTACCGATTTCGTTAAGCTACCGCAAGACGATTCGGTTTCCAAGTTTAAGATGCATGAGGGAAGTTTATTTAGACCTTATCAATCTGGTTCATCATCTTCTTTGGCTAATAAAAACAATGAAGTCAAAGAAGATGAGAACAAACAACATCAATCCTCAAACACCAATTCCAACAAGTCTTTCGATTTCACAAAGCTATCAAAAGACTACTCGGTTTGCAAGTCGAAGGTGCAAGAGCGCGATTTCTTTAGCCCTATTCCAGCCGGTTCAACATCTCCTTTTCCACATAACAACAACGAAGGGAAAGGAGACAACAATGAAGAAAATAAATCGGATTCAAGGTCTTTTTCATGCACCTATTGCAAGGCAAAATTTTCTACCGCACAAGCGTTTGGTGGGCACCAAAATGCCCATAAAACGGAACGTGCATTAGAAAAGCAACGTCAACAAAGGTATGATCAAAATCCTTTAGGTTTGGGGGCGCAACCTCACTTTAACCCTTATTTTAGTTATCATAGTACTCTTTTTACACCTTATAATTATAGGTCACTCGGGGTTAGAATGGAATCAATGATTCAAAAACCACCTTATACTAGCACCAAAATTACCCCACATAGTGTTGGGTATGGTCATGGGACTTTGTGTTTGAACGAGATATTGAACCCTTCTCTTGTTAGATGGAGAAATAATATTGAGAGTAGTAATAGTAGGGCTGGAATGCTAGGTTTTGGTGGTGCAACTATTTCAAAGATTGAAGATGGTAATAAAATTAGGGCTATTCTAAACTATGGAGATTCTTCTACAAATATTGCTACAAGTTCAAACTCAAACAAAGACAAGGAAATTATTGTGGCTCCTACTTCTACCACAGATGATGTTGATAATCAAGAGCCAAATAAGGAAGAAAATTCCGATTCAGAATCCTCTGAGCTTGATTTGTCACTCAAACTTTAAATTCAATTTTTATGTTTTCTTTCCATGCTGTAATTCATCATTTAAGCTTTAAATTCGGATCACATTTGATAAAAATAAGTGTATCAAAGTAGCCTTCTGGCATCAATAAGTGTGACCAAATTTATGTTGATCTCCCTTAAATTCGGATTTTATTTTTTGTTTCCATGTCAATGGTATCGTAAGTTGATTGCTACTCTCTATTTGAAGTTATGTATTGGTATTTATTTTTTTTTGTTATGTCAAACTATTATATATTTCAATAAGTTGTTGGTGTAAATCGTATTTTTAATATTGCTACTTTATTTGTTTTATAATTTATTTAGATTTCTACCTTCTTTTTCTTTTAAGTGATCGACGTTATTTTAATTTATTCATAATAGTTGTTTAATTTGTTTTGCAAAAGGTAGTTTGGTAAGACTAAAAAAGAGAGAAACTGTTGGCTACAAAATCATAAAAAAAAATGAAGAACCAAGTCAAAATTTTCTCACATTTAACCTTGTACATAATCAAAATTCAAAAGGGTTTTAGGCCAAGTTTCTAATGATTATCACCCTTCTTTGGTAAAACACGGTCCTAAATACAATCCTAAATTCCTTTCTATTTTCTTTTTCAAAACACAGTCCTTTGCTTTACATAACCTTTTTTGTGATAAGCTGTACTTGACCTTTCTTTGGTCTCATAAAGTTTGAGCACACATAGTTTACAAATTAAAAATAATAAATTTTGACTTAATTTGGGAATGGATAAAATAAAATTATTACCAAAGAAAAAATATGCATAACTATATCTTGATTTGCTAAAATTATCAAAACATAATTTTTTTATTAGGACAGAGGGAATTATTTAACAAGTCATTTACATTAAGTTTAGAGGGATGCCTCTATGGTCAATAGTACCACATTTTATTTAATTCAGAGGCCTTTTCCATGACAATATAATGAATTATTTTTTTCTTATTATTTTTTGCTTATTAAAAAAACATAACTTAACATTTTTTTTTTACAAAACCAAAATGATAAATAAGCAAAAAAGAAAGAAAGTGGTCAAAGTAAAAGGGTATTGACGTCACTTGATTTCTAGCTTCAACATGCTAAAGGGAGCAGGAAAGAAACACAAGACAATGAAAACGACATTTTGTACAAACACGACGCCGTTTCAACCACCGTCCACAAGTTCAATTTTCATGTGCCCATTAACTCAAAATATAATACTATTAATTACTACTAATTGTCACAAAGATAAAAGAGATTGTGTCATTTCTAGACATATACTATGATACTAACAGCATAAATAAAACAAAATCAAGAGTCCAAATCTAAATAGTATATCAAAGCATATAAAATAAAATAACATAAAATTCCAAGACAAGAATAAACAGTAAAATTAGCTCCTTTTTTTCTTCTTCCAATATGCTTTTTGTCTTTACATAGGAAGGAAACCTTAAATTAAAAAAACAAAAAAACCATGACAAACCCAAATAATAACCACCCAAAAAAAAAAACTAATTAAACTAAAAAAAAAACACAAGAGTTTCTAAAAGAACCCACTTGATCCTCTTCCTCAACCTTTGCCTTTAATAATAGTAGTACTAGCATTAGTAGTATAGTGAAGATTGATTAATGAAAATAACCTCTTCATTTTTTTTTCCTACCACAAGTTGGATAACTACTAAATGTAACTAATTTAGTTACACTAGTTTGTCGTAACAAACTACTATAACTAACTTTTACATCTAATATACGCAACTAACTACAAGTCATTAGAATAAGAGATATTTCTCTTAACCTAACGACTTGTAATCATTTTGCAAATAGTTAAGAAGGGATTTTTTTTTTTTGTTGATAAATTATTTCAAAGCCAAAGAGCACCAGCTTGTTTGAGAAGAGGAACAAGAGAACCATTAATATGACAAGCCATGACTCTATCCATAGTACCAATAAGTTTACCACCAATGAAAACAACAGGAACAACATTTGAAGTACCAAGAAGTCTCATGAGTGCTCTTTCAAGTTCTTTGCCTCTTGGATCTTCATCAAGTTCATGAACAGCTGGATTCACTCCCATTCCACAGAACAGTCTCTTGATAGCATGACACATGCAGCATGTACTTATGCTGAAAATCACAACAGCATTTTCTGATGCTAGTCTTTCTATTCTTTCCAATGGGTCACACATCATTGTTGGGGTCATGTGATAGTTTCCCCATGATGCTGTTTGGTAATGCATTTTTTTGAATATGATGTAGTAATGTAGCTGAGAAGAGAAAGAGTGTTAGGAGATAGAAGAGATTAGAGAAAGATATGAGATTGGTGATTTGTGTGAGAAATGGTTAAGGTGAAAGGTGATATTTATAGAGGTTTGTTAAGGGTGTAAGAGAATATATCACATCTTAAGGCTATATGTGAGTGGATCAGTGGAGTGTGTTATTGTTTCTTATTTATTTATTTTAGTATATTCTTTATCTTCATTTTTTATTCTTAAATACTTAAAATCATGGGGTGTGCTATCTTCTACTTTTTCTATGCTATAATATAATAATACAAAAGTACATAAAGTAAGTCATACTCTCATCACTACTAGTCGTCACCTTATGCCATGTAAGAGAAAGACAAGAAGAGGAATATGTGTGAGTAACTTTTTTTCTTATGGAGTTTGTATTTAGAGTTATTTGTTAAAATAATGTACTCACATTTGTATTATTTTTTCTGTGGTGGCCGGTATTCGAACCCCATACCTTGCATATATTATGCATTGTCCTTACCAACTGAACTAAGTTCACGAAGACTCACATTTATATTAAATAATCAAAAGATGTAAACATTTTATAAGAGATAAATATGTCGTTAAAAATTGATGTATTTGATGGGCTTATTCATAAATGATATTGATATGCATTGATAACTTAACTGCATTTGTGAAATAATTGTTCCTTATGTATTTCTTAACCAACTAATACCTTTAAAACCATTGTTAGGAGGACCCTTTTAATTATCATCTTTAGAGGCAGTATGTAATAATGAATGAGGTTTATTTGGTTTAGCTTCAGACATGCAATTCTTCTTAGGTGAGATGATTATGTTAGGAAAGAAAGGAATTGCCAATAATTACATAGGGGTTAAATATTTGATAACTTAAGATACAATCCAACCACATTATATTATTGTTTAAGAGTCTCACATCAGATAAATAATGGCTTAAACATGTGTTAATAAGTGAGGGTAATCCTCACCTCATAAATCAGTTTTGTGCGGTTGTGTTAGATTCAACTACGATTTTTAAAATGGTATCAAAGTCACTGTTAAGATCCATTAAACTACCTGTTATCATGTTTTCGTCTTCGAACCGTCCAACATTTATGTCCACGAATCAAACCCAATAATACTGGTAGTGAAAGGGTGTATTAAAGAGTCTCACTTATAGCATAAGTAGCACAATCATCACCTCACAATAAGTTTTGTGGGGTTGTATTAAGCAAGTTATATTAATTAAACTTATTTATTTATGTGGAGAACATTAACTGTTTTATATTTAGTTATTAAGGGAAAATAAAGGAAGAAAGATGAGTGATAATAAATAGAATTGAAGAGAGAAATATGGAAAATAGAAAGGGAAAGTAAGGGAGACAAAGTGGACAGGCTTTAACAGGAGAGGAGTTGTTGGGTAATAGACGGCTGAATCCGTCCTTGTTGTCGGCCCTACGTGATCAAATGGCATGAAAATGGACATTACAAACACCTCATATGTTTTTTCTGTAACACTGTTTCTCCTAAATTGAAACCTTGATGCATGTGAATTTTCTTTGCTTTTCGTCACTTCATTGCCCTAGCTAGTTAGCTAGCTAGTACTCCTCTCCTTCTTGTAGACCAATTAGGCATTTTTATTGTAGACAAATTAGCATATTTGTTAAGGAAATGGTCATATAAATATTAGTTGAGGCAATTGTTGTTAATAACCCGAAAAATTTGATGTTTATACGGTTTCTTTTGATTTTTATGTCTATTTTTTTACTTATAGCAGTGACTGGATAATGTCACTATCAGTTGAGGTTAAGTTTCTAAGTCTACGTATTATTGCAAATAATGTTTCTAGGAAATCCATTGTAATTATATAATTTAGAATATCAATGGTTTTACATGGTGTCTCTAAGAGTTTCAGTCTTTTGAACCGACTACAAGACAAATTTCAACTCTAGTGTTTTGGTCGTAGCTTAGAGCTCATCGATCTACCCCCACAAACTTAATGTTGCTTAATCAACTAAATCACACTGGCCATTGAGTAATTTGTTTATATGGTATTTACTCTTTTTCCCGACAATGTATAACCTAATAATATACATTTTTGTTTCCGATAAAGCAAAAGATCAACGAGACATTAAAGTGAGTCTAAAGCATCACAACTAGATTAACATCTTTGAGATGCTCCATCATATGCCGCCTACCAATAATATACATTAAAACCCAAATTTTACATACATAAAAATATTTAGAACAATACTTTTGAATTTCTTGTCACCATAATCTGCTCTGATTTCATAATTACGATATAATTAAAGTTGTGATAAATGGATAACTAAAAAGTTGTGAACTGGATTCAATGGAAGAGAGGGCCCCTCTTTCTACATGCTGCCTAATCCAAGTCTGCCATATCAACCCAAGATCTTAAACATTCTCCCATATGCTTGATAAAAATGTATTAAATTACTAATGTTTTAGTATATATTCCTTATCAATCTATATTTTTTTATGGGCGGCTTCATATGCTTTGAATTTAAACAACTTTAACTGAGAATAACTCATGATAAATTACCGACTCAAGATATATTCTCTAAATAAATAAATCAATCAAATATCCAAAAATCTTCCTTACCCCATGATAGATCGCCAACTCAAGATATATTCTCAGCTAAATTCCAAAATTTCATGCTTATTGTGCCCTATATATTCTGCAGGCTAGTTACTCTAATGAGTTTCAATATACATTACGGTCCATGTTAATAATATTGTGGTATTTAACATGTAGATGGAATAACCATTTCTCTTGTTCTTTTTAAACACAAATAGTAAGATGGACAAAAGGTACAATATTTCTATAAAGCACATGGAATTTATTCAATTGGATTGCCATATATGGTGAGTTTTATGATAATATTTATGTTTGGATATAAATTACTCTTAGTATTGATGATTAAATAATATGAAATTTATTGATATGGTAGAACAATAGCCCCCGATTGAGGCTATGTGGACTAAAGGATTGTTCCATCCTTGTGTGTTTATTAGACCTTCTTCTATTGCATTGTTTTACGAGGTATTGTACGTTTTAGATTTTCTTAAAAGTGAATTAATGAAGTGTCTGTAAAATGTCCCTTACCTAATGAATTAAACTCACATGATGTACATTTTAGATCTTAGATGAGGTGTCTGACTTTATCTGCCGCAGTTGCTTTATGGCTAAAGTTTCAAGACCAATGTGAATTCGTGATTCAGTTCGTATCTGGTTGGATTGACCTAAAAGGACGTTTTACATGCTTCATCTAGAAGGGAGTTGTGGAACTTGAATCGTTTCTGTGTTGACAGACGATTCATGCGCCTACTCAATACTCTGAATGATCACTCTGCATTTTTTTGCAATTCGGTTTCGCGTCCACACGTGGGTTCACTGGATTGTCCGTGGTAGTGATTGTTTAGGGTTTTTTCTTTTTATACCACTTATGTACTGAATCGTTGTATCATCCGTTTCAGATTGTTTTTGTGGTTTACTGGGTCAGGTACATGCCCCCAGTCTTGTACTTCCTGGTTCTTCTTTAATTTATTTTCTTTTTGACTTGAAAAAAAAAAGGTGAGGTGGTATTCATTTTCCTTGGTTTTAAAACAATGTGAAATACAAAAACAATTTGTTTAATTGAATTGTTGAACTTCATTTGGAATATTTTGATGCCCTATATATTATGTGGATTGTGCAAAGACTTTTGTTTTTCCCGAGTAACCAAAGTTTGTATAAAAATTATTCTTATAATTACTATTGTCTCAGCTTTTGGTAGAAAAATAATTGCCCGTTTTTGTTCTTGTTCAGTAACATCTTCTTTTGGAGAAGAAAAAAAGATAAGAGACACTAAGATTACAAAAGTTACTATTTTCAATCATATTGAATTTGTAGTTAACTTGTGAATGGGGCACATTCTTGTCTTCCATTGCTTACATCATGCTTGCATCAAATAATACACCCAGAATTTTCAATGCAGGTCCAATTTAAAACAGTGATTCTTTCATCAATTTGGTTCAACACCTTGTGTCTGAGTATTGTTCAAAACCTTCAAATTTGGTACAAGTTTCTCTTTATTATTTTTTTTCATTTTTAACTTTATATAATATAATAATTTTTTTGTTAATTGACTGCAAACACTAAAATGTAAATGAGCCCTAGGGAAGATAATGTGTAACATGATGTTCCCTTTCACAAAAAAGATAATGTGGTTCTTTTTAGTATTGATTTTTGGGATCTTTTTCATTAACCTTGCATATGTGAATTTTTTCCAATGAAACAAATTATTTATGGAAGGGATAAATGTGAGAGAGATTTATGGTAGAAAAAGATATAATGATATTATTCGATTGTTCTTGTCGGTTGATTTTTATATATGTTTGTGTGACGTGTGTATTCTATATCTACATGAAAATGAAATTAAAGTATAGATTTCATTTTTTGGTCAGCCTTTAATCAAAGAAAGTGAATATAGGTTGAAGAGTGGTCATGCTCATCAAGAAAGGCTGGTTAATTTCTGCAAAAAGTAGTAGATTTTTTAATAGCTCGTACAAGCCTCTACTTTCTGTGTCTGAAAAGTTTAAACTTGAATGGATAGAAATGTCATAAACATATATGATCTGCATTTATGTACTTACTTAGATTAAATACATAGGATTAGTATAGGACTATTCTTATGTCATTTTGTGTGTATATTTTATTTATTTTCTACCTTTTAGTTCTTTAACCCAAAATTATGTTCACCTTTATGGTCAAAAGTAAATTAATTGTATTAAAAGAAGTAATCAAGGTCCATGTTTTAAAACCTGAACCGGTGATCGATCCGGTCAAGGCACTGAGTCACTGAACTACTGGTCGAACCAGTGGGTCACTGGTCGGATCGCATGACTATTGACCTGATCTATATAAAAATATTTATGACCAAATATTACATTATGATGAAATTTTGATGAAAAAAACCCTGTCATCATTTTCTATTTAAAGTTCGTACATTGAAAAAAGTGTATTCACAACTACAAGTTTGCAAGTTAATTTCTTAACTTCAGCACAATTCAATTTCAAGCTAATTCCAATCCAAATTCAAATTAACTCATACATTAAACAATAATATTACATAAAAAACCTCACAAATAGCATTTGGGTTGGGAGTATGCGTTACTAGGGTTTTTGTCTTTATATATGTCTTGCATTTTTATTAAAAAAAAAAAAAAAAAAAAAAGGTAAATGGGCCGGGTGGGTTAAACTGGATCAGCGGTCCGTCCACTGACCCGGTCGGGTTACACCAAGTTTCAGTTGGCTAATTGTATATCTAGTCTTATTGCCTACCCAAACCGCTACACCCTCCAATTCACGGTCTGATCGGTTCGACCGACTAGGTCGGTCTGGGTTTTAAAACACTGATCAAGGTTCTAAGGATTAATTCCATGTTGATATTAACTTATGCTCAAATGGGAAACTGGGAATTTTAGATTTAACTCTTGGAATTTTTAACCCATATAGAAAGTGAAACGAAAAGCAGATTTCTATACATTATAAATTAATAACATCTAGCTTTTATTGATATGAACTTGTCAAAAAGAAGAAGAAGAAAAAAAAGCTTTTATTGATATGAAGATTTTACTACCATTTTTGGTGAAACAAATCAAAAGTGAGAAAAAAATTATATATATCATAAAGCTTTAAATGAACCGTCTCATCAAAATGAAAACATAGTAGGGTCATTTATTGAAGAACATTTTATATCTTTCTTTCTCTGCATTTGTTTCTTTCTACTTTGCACTAAGGTGCAAGTCTGTAATCTTTTATGACCATAAAAAGGTTAAAACAAATGGAAAAATAATGAGTTCCAATTCATGTGTTTCAAACTTTAGGTCCATCATGCCAAACAAAATAATTATAATTTTCTTACCGTGATATATGACATCATCCAAATATAATGTACATGACCATGACTAATTTTCTTCATCTTTGCGTTAAATTCACTTCTTAATGTAATCATAATCACATATAATACTTATACATGACCGTGACAAAGTCATAATTTACCCACTTGTAGAATTAAGAAAATGTATTGCTTAAAGAATTGTCTCTTTTTCTTGGTCCCATGACCAAAAACAGTATGGTTTGATCTCAATTAAGGTTTATGATATGCTTCTATGACCACAATATGACTTCTATCAAAATCGCATTATAGCATATCCAAGGTATGGTTCTTCAGATTTAAGAGTGGACAAAAACTATTTTATAAGATTGGAGGACTTATAAACCAAATAGATTGTTATGTTGGTGTTGTCATGAGACTCTAGAGTATGTTTCTCTCATAGTTTTAGATTCATTTAAAATCTTATATATATATATAAGTTAATAAAAGGGTTATGACCATTAAAATAAATGTTTTGTTAACGAATGCCTCTAAATACTTCTTAAAAAATTTAATTATTATAATTTTGCAATGCATTGAACAATTAAACTTTTCATAAAAATCAAATTATTTTGCATAATATAAACAAAAATAGAGTAAATTAGGAGACAGGAGTGTTGTTCCATCACACGCGTGAGTGGTAAAGTACAGAATGGCGCGGCGCATCAACATTCAGCATCTCATTTGTTGTTCTGATTTTAGGCTTTGAAGTGACTTGAGCCTCAGTGATATGTTCACTTCCCACGAATGATTGGAAAAATAATTAATATCATATTAAAAGAAAAATAATTTTTTTTATAAACTAAAAGAAAGTTTATTTTAGTATATTAGAATATTTATAAAGTTGATTCTACCTATTTAAAAAAACAAAAAATAAAATTATTCTACCTTATTTGAAATTTTTTTTTTTTATTAAATTACCCATAAATGATTTCGGAGTAATTTACCACTATCAAAAAAAATTTCAGTTTTTTCATCTTTTTTCTTACAATCAAATACTACTTTCATTTATAGAATATCAAATTTCTTCATCTATTTCATTCAACATGTGATCTCCATATTTTTTGTTCTATAACCGAATTCTGCTTGTTATTAGGGGTAAATTACCCCAATTCATCAAGGGATAATGTAGGCTTCACCGTTTTGGTTTTTTCTTAAAATCAATTACCATTTTCATCTCAAGAACAACAAACTTCTTCATCTATTTCGTTCAACATGTAATATTCATCTTCTTCAATCCATAATCGAATCATACTTATCATTAGGGGTAAATTACCCCCAATTTATGAAGGGGTAATGTAGACCTCGCCTTTGAAAATGCCTTCCGGCTTCTAAATCTAACTCTTTGACTAATGAAAGTTATGTTAAACTTTTATTGCAATAAATACAATAAAAGTAATATTAAACAATTCATCTCTTAACTTAAATTTTGATAACATTTTTGTTATTTATCTTTTTGTTTTCTCGATTTAATAATTTATGTTTACAATTAGGTAACACTTTCGTCCTTTATCTTTTTCTTTTTCTAATATAGTCATTTATGTTATAAAATGTCAAAATTTTTATCTTTTTATCATAACAAAAAAATCATAAAAAAACTTACAAAAAATTCATCAAACTCATAAACAAACTCAAATCTTCATTATACAAACATAAAATCCCAAATTTGATTGAAAAAATCTCATAAAAAAGGCTAACAATATTGACATTTTATAACATAAAAAACTAAATCGAAAAAAGAAAAAAATAAAGGACGAAAGTTTTACCTGATTATAACATAAAAGATGAAATCGCAAAAACAAAAAGACAATGGATGAAAATATTGTCTGAAATTAAGTCAATAGACAAATTGTGTAATTTTAATTATAATAAAAGAGTAATGATAAATTGACAACCAAAAGGTTATCTATATACAAATCTTCCATCAAACAATTCATAATGTTGATAGAGAGAGTTGATCTATGTCTTGAGGTGTATGGATCAACTCTTTGTCAGATATCAACGACAAAATTGAATCTTTACTCTTATTTTAAAGATATTTTAAACACAATAACATAAATAATTTATTTTAAGAGTAGTATATTTGTTTGGCAAATGCTAACATGTGTTTCAATAACACATATTAAAGGTTGCGTATTTAACTTTTTTAAAAATCCAAATATTATTTTTTTCATGAAAAATTTTGATTTTTAATTTCCTTAACATAGTTAGAACACTTATTTATATAGAATCCGTTGATATATGTAAATGAGTCAATGAGGCTAATTGATTGGTAATAATGATCAACAAAGGTGATGATTAATATCCAACTCCTAGGTTATCCATGGAAGAAGTAGTAGGAAGAATATATGGCCCATACCAATTAAGAAGAAGCAAACATGACATTGATCCTAGTAGATGTGGCCTATAAATTTGTCTTTATGTCTCCTCAGCCACTTTGATTTGATTTGATGATTCTGTTTTTAATTCTTTTGGGTTTTTGTTACACAAACCAGAAGACATGGACTTGCACACTTCACACTCTCATAAGCACGCTCTCACTACACAAACACGCAAATTCAGAAGACATAAACCTAAAGAAAAAGACATAACCCATACGTAGAAGAATAATGATGTCGTCATGAAGGATGATTTATGAGAAGCAAACTCTGACGCAAACCCAACTTTGTTTTTACACATACAAGAAAAGTAATGAAAAGTAAACCCTAGGTAGGTTACACTTACAAACATTGATATTCAAATCCTCTGATTCAGCCGTTAAAGTAAGAGACATGACGGCTTTTCTCAGCTTTTGTTCCTTAACTTTCCTTACCATGACGTTAGCCCAACGTTGACTGCTTTTTCTCACGCCTATTTTACGTAGTAGTACTATTTTATTTTATTTTATTTTTTGGTCACATTTTTATTTAATTAATTTAGTTAGAAAAAATTGTAACTACTAAATTTGATAGAAAAATATTGAATTTTACTAAAATTCAAAAAAAAAAAACTTGGTGCAGATATTTAGATAAAATATCTACACCAAATGATATTGAATTTTTAGAAAAATAACTACACCAAATGATATTGAATTTTACTCTTAATAGAAAAATACTAAATGTTTAGAAAATTTTGATAGAATTTTTTTTGTATAACTTAATGCCTATATTGAGTATGGTGATTGTACGTAATATAATAATAAGGGTTTTGTTAACGAGTGTCACCGGAGCATTCTTTAAGCATACTAAATTTAGTAATTATTATTTTAAAATATCAAAGTTTTCAATTTCCAATGCACTGATTACACAAACTTTTATAAAAAAGTTACCATTTAAAGTCCTTAACCAGTGCCCGGGGCACTAGTTAACATTTCCCTAATAATAAATAGTTATGTGAACTATTAATTTTTTTCTAGTTTTTTTAAGAAATCAAATCAGCCCACATAAATTGACACCAAGAAAAATCAATCATGATGCCTTGAAGGAAGCATGCTTCAAGATCTCAAACCAACTCAATTTTTTTGTTTGATAAGGCAAGGGCACACTAACATAGAAAAAGGAATGGAAGACACTCCACCTAAGTTGGAATGTCTTACATATTCCAGTCATTGTCAGGTGCTCATATATATTATTAAAAAAAAGGAAAAAGAAATATAAAAAAAAAACTGGGGGGACATAAACCTAACTTAGTAATCCACACAAAAGTGTAGGTCAATCCAAGCGGGAAATACAAAAAATTAAACAACACAAGTGGATAAGTCTGCCTCTAATTAATCATAAAACTAATCAAAGGTCTTCAGTGCGGTGATTGGACCGTCCGTCAACACGAAAGCGGGTCTATGTACCATTAACTCCCTGCATATCACAGCAAGCTAACTCGCTCTTTCGAGCCCCACAATCCAAGTCAACTGCCAACACAATACCAAGTTCGTACACCTACAGTTCATTGTTACCAGAACAGTAAATTATATGCCATTTCTAGCCAATTTGTCCGGGTTCAATCACAAAGGATTGAAGCGGGTTTAAGACCATCCCCAAATTCCCGACTCGACCGACGCAATCTCATAAACATCGAACCCTGCAAATCTCAACAGATTTGAACAGATCAAGAACCCAATGATAGAAAAAGAAATCAGCAAGAACCTGAGAGAGATGGGGCCAAAGAAAAAGAAAAAAAAACCACAACCGAAAGCAGAAGAACGTCTTGCTCCGACCCAACGGGTTGCGAAGAAAACAAACAGATCCAAAACGTTAATTCGGCGATACCCTAACGGGTTTGAATTGAAACCATACCCTAACAAGTTTTAGAAACACAGCGAACGAGATCTATCAAAATCACCAAGGTGAGCGACGAATTCGTTTCAAAGAACCATAACTACAGCCTCAACAAACCGGCCACCGCCAAACAAAGTCGCCATCGTGTTTGAGAGCTACCCCACATGGGGTTTGGTGATGTCGCGACGTAATCGTCGATTGCACCACTATGATTGAAAGGCTACATCGCAGATGGTTTGGATTGAGGGTGAGGTGAACAGCGGCGGAGAAGGTTTTGTTTAGAGAGAGGAAATTTTTGTATTAACTATTAATACAAAAATGAGTTGAACTATTAATTATTTTGTATTACACCAAATTTAGGATGGAGGTAGTATAGTAAAAACACTATTATCTCTTCTTTTTATATACTTTTTTTTTATTTTTAATTTGTATGAAATGTTCAAACAAGGGGCGGGGGAGTAATCTGCTTTAGTAAAATTTTCTCCAATTGTATCCACAAATCCTAACTCGGCTAACAAAATGCAACAATTACTTAGTGGAACGTTGTGATCATAGTTCAAACCCTTGTGTTGTGTGAGTTTTAATGACTTTTCTATTTCATCTATCTACTAATTATTTTTACTCCAACTATATTACTTAATGCCTATATTAAGTAGGGTGATTGTAAGAAATCAAATCAGTCCACATAAATTGACACCGAGAAAAATCAAACATGATGCCCTGAGGGAATGACGCTTCAAGATTCCAAACCAACTCAAATGAGTTGAACTATTAATTATTTTACATTACACCAAGGGTTCTTTAAGTTTGAATTTTGTAACAGACTAGTCTTTAATTTATTTTTGTCACATCTAAAACCTTTAGTTTGAGGTTTGTAATAGATTGATCATTTAAGTTATTTTATTCACACATAAGTTATTTAAGTTTGTAAACGTTTTCGATTTAGTCCTTATGCCACATTATCGTTTTGTAACGTTAGGTTAACCAAATGACTAAATTGAAAACGTTTACAAACTTAAATGACTTATGTGTGACCAAAATAACTTAAGGAACAAATATGTTACAAACCTTAAACTTAAAAGAACTCATATGTGATCAAAATAACTCAGAATCAATCTGTTACAAACATCAAACTTAAAAGATCCTCATATGTAATTTAGCTTATTACAAACAATTTATTTATTATTTTAAAAAAAACAATTTATTTAATACAAATGTATTTCAAAAAGGACAATCATAATGAGGTGGAGGCTTCGTATGAAAGAATGAAATTAATGGAGCTTTTTCTTTTGAAGAAAAATTAATGGAGCTTAATTAGGGAGTGTTATTTAATTTTGTATATTTCTATTTGGCCTTTTTGTGTTTGTCGTTTTCACTTTGAGTAGCAGCATAGCAACAGCATGCAACAACAGCACCCAAGAAACTGAACAGAACAATTAAGTTCCATTCCTATACTAGTAATTTAGTCCTAACTAAGAGAGAGGGATGGGCTTCAACACCCAATGCCATGTCCACGCCCTCTTATTTTTAGGAACCTAACACTAACTTTTTCAGAATTAAATAGTAAACGATCAAGTCAAGGGTGTATCGGTGTTGGGATCTGACGGTGCTTTTGTCTCACCTTGTGTTTTCCAAACTGTCATTCATGTTTCAGGGTATGTCTGTCTGATCTCCATGTGCTGTTTGGGAACTCATTTGTTAGTGGATTGATTGGTTTACTCAACAAAATTGTGCTTAATTTCTGTGACCACTTTCAAAACATTTATTACTACATGCATCATCTATTCAATTTGCACACCACCGTGTCTTATTTAGGGACGCATGCATGCACACATGGTATGCTCAATTACATTATGTAATTATTTTGTTATTGTTTAATAAAAGAATGTTTAAATGAGTTGGGTTTTGATCTCCGTGAATTTATTTCTGCTAGTACCTGGTAGGAACATTGCATAATATATACAGGGGTTGAAGTTTGAATTATGGACACTACACTTATTCTTTTTAAAAAGAATTTCTAGCGATTAGACTATTTGACCAAAATAATTAGTTAGATTTCGGATGTTGACGTAAGGATAAACCTTAATACTGAGCATCATGAGAGATATTTACTATTTAAGTGTTGAAGAGGTCATTACAGTAACATTGTATTAGGAAGAAAACTAAGCCCCTCAAAACCCTCGTCTCCCAAAGCTATTCATTCTTTCCACTTCCTTCTTTCTTTATTTTCAAATCCTCCCTTCTTCTCCCCTCCAAACTCTCAAACAGAGCCTAAGTGTATAAATCGTTACATATATCTATTTGAGCTGCGTCTTAAGGACATGCTTTAGGTACTCTAGCCGAATATACCAAATGTCTATTATTAGAAGTAGTGGTATATGTATAAATGGAACACAACTCTTACCTTAATCATAAGTCGATTTTGTGAATTTGAATTAAGTTTGAGAAAGTTCTAGAAATAGGGCACACACCTACAAAGGTGCATATAACTCTCTTGGGTTAATTTATAAACCAATTTCAGATAAAAGGAACTTTTTTTGTCCGGTAAAGTTTTCTACTTGACCACTGTTACTGTATAGTCGAAAGAGAGCTAAGGAAGGGCAAAGATCTTTAATAGTATATAAAAAGACAAGACTTGACTTGTGAGAAAAAAGGTTGTTAATCTATACACCAACAATCTTTTCATATTCCAATATTCTTGAATAGTTTTTATTCTTAGTGATGTATATTCTCTTTTGCATTGTAAGGGTCTAGTTCTAAATATAAGTGACACTTGAAACCAAGTTATAACCCTAAACTCATGGGAACTTGCATTTGACTATTTAAAAAAGATTACACAGAGGAACAAATAACAAATCACTGCATTCAATATTTTCATGCATTCATGTAATCGGTCATCGATTGCCGTTTGATCAAGATAAAAAAAAATTTAAATTTAAACTCAATATTTGAAATTATTAAAGTCATCCTTTTGTAGACCATCGTATCAAGATCGAACGATTGTTAATGAACTTGAATGCGTGATGGCGGGAAAATATTGACTATAGTGAATCCAATTTCCCAAATAATCTACTTCCTTACGCAATCTATATTAATCGATTTATTTGATCATCTCATATGCATTAAAAATATGTATAAATAAAAGAGAGATGATATTACCCTCCCTTGCTTCCAATGTATTTGATTAAAGATTTATTGTAAGAGGTTTGAGTACCCTTGTGCTTTTTTTTATACTTCACCTTGCTTTTAGGCTTTTACTTTCTCTGCTTACAGTTCAAATTAAGTGAAAACTTTATATATCCAAGATTGTACATTGCCATTCTCACGTCATGGACACGTGATTATTCCATCACCATGCATCCCTCGTATATTTAGTATGGTTTATCATATTTGCGTCCAATAATAATATTTTGAGGGGTTGTGTCCAGTAATAATTGTGTCTCGCCTATTCTTACTTTTTTTCTTTCTTTCTTTTTGACATAATAATTTTTTTTAAAATAAAAAACAACCTTTTATCCACAACTGCAAAACATACTTTTTAAAATATGTTTTCGAAATCCCTTAAAAAAGATGTTTTGAAATCAGTTATTACAAAATCGATGTAAAACAAGAAGCATTGTTGTTGTTTGATATATAGCTACCAAAAAACTTGTGACCTATAATTTCCTTAATCTCTTCCTAACACGATTAGCATGTAATTGACTTTTTCTAACATGTACTTTTATAGGTCTATTCTATTTCAGACAAAATTCTACAAACTTCTCTACAACGAAAAATACCATTCCTCTCTAATAATTTAATATTTTTATCCTAGCATGTCTTTTGTGCTACCACTCATCCATATTTCTTATATCTACAAAAAAAAAAAAAAAATAGAAGCTTGAGAAAAGATAATATGCAGATTTCTTAAATATATATATATATATATATAATATGCAGATGAACTAGTTTTATGTCCACTCGCAATCATTGAAAATCAAGTATTTGAATATTGTTTTTAAACTGGTTAGTCCCTGCAAAGTCAAGAGCTTTCAACTTTAATCCATATTAAATTTTAGTGGTAATTTTAATCTCTATAATATTGGTGTTGGTAAAAAAAGTCTATTTTAAAAACTTACAAAAAGTGGATATTGTTAGTCCTCAAAATAGTTACTATAAGATGCAAATAGGGTCTAAAAGTGAGCAAGTATTTTTAAGATTTTTTTTTTTGAAGAGGCAGTATTTTTAAGAAATTAAACTTTTTTTTTGAGATTTAAGAAATTAAACTTAAAAGCTCATGATTTTGTAGGGATTAAAAACATAACTCACCATTTTTAAAAAGAGATTGTGGCAATATGATTTTGTAGGGTCTAAAACATACTTAACCCTCCATATTAAATTATAAGTTTTCCAAATCATATATTCAACGGATCGGGTTTAAAAGCCCAAAACCACCCTTATTATTCCCGTCAAATAGCCAAGCGTGAGTTAACCCACGCAGGTGTATTTTCAGTGAGTTAACTCACGTAAGACGGAAATGAGCAAAAGCAGATGGGAGAAGAGCAATTATCTTAACATAATGAATGGATAATGAAGAAATTTGACTAAAAACTAAAATGAAATATCACAACAAGTTGTCATGTATAATATAAATAAATAAATAAATGTTTCAAGCTAACTTGACCCTGGTCTGTACACATAATTGTCCACCAGGCACCTGTAGGGGAAAATGCAAATCTTTTGAAGATATGCAAGCTAGCCAGTAGCACTGATGAAATATTACATCAGTAACCGATTCAGCAGCAAGGGAAGACATGCCTATAACACTACAAAACACCGACATCTAAAAAGCCTCCAAGGCAACAACATCTGCTAAATTTTACAGTCTTGAAAAGATAAATGACTCTACTCAATAAAACCATTATCCTCAAAGGTAACAAAGCATCAAGTTATTGTCAGTCCAGAAAACTTGCACCTGTCTTCAACTACATGTTATACAACATTTACTATGTTCACATCTGATTATATAGTGATAATCAGATTCCAATAGTAATGTTAAGGGTAGAGGTACAAAGGTTGTTCTAAGACACCTTTGCTTACCTCAAAGAGATGCTATGGGACTCAGAATTGGGAATTTTATTGGCGAGAAATGGGGACCATAGGCATTGAGGAGGGCTGGTTGTAGTAATTTCCATCAGGCCCCTGAAAACCTTGATAAGCATTCATTGGAGGTGTATAAGGAGATATGTTGTTCATGGAAACCCCAGCTGCAGGATAGGTTGCCATCGATGGCTGTTGCATCACACCATAGCTATATGCCATATTGTTAACGGATCCAACATTCTGCATGAATTGCGGCACAGGGTATTGTTGAGGTGTTGGTGGCAGTGGGGGTAATGGGGGAGGTGATGATGAGGGTGGAGGTGGCGGCTCATTTGGAGTAGATTGCTGGTTGGATGTTTGGGTAGGTTCAGAAAGAGAATAGGGAGGCAATGGTTGTTGAGGATTCTGAGATGGCACATAAGATTGGTCATTCTCAAGCTTTGTCCTTTTCTCGGCATGATAATCAGCAGAAGACCCTGTCATCTGATTTCCTATGACACCCTCTGATGCTAAAGAGGATAGCACATAAGACAGCATCTGGGCAGAGGATGTGGAAGCAGTCAGCTTTGCCGCCACTGCAGCGGCTGCAGATTTGCGTGGATCTTCCTCGCTGTGTCCAGAATTTTGAGAAAACATCACTTGTGGTGAATACATTAAGGGGGCTGATTGCTCCCCGCCAGAGATAAAACTTGCAGGTGTCATGGAGGTTTGAATTTCCTTTGAGCTCTGTTCAACTAATGACTGAATGTTGTTGCCATTCAGTAATTGTTGGCAGGTATTGTTGGAATGCTCCCACTGAACACGTGCCGCCTGAAATATTTAAAAACACTAGTCAAGTACTCAAATATTTGAAAGATACTCATGCCGCATTGGGAAACAATGTTCTGACGTAAAACATAAGATATTCAAAAATTGAATGGGATGAAGATGTTTATCATACAAAAGATATTCTAGAAATTATAAAAGACCAATATAACAGATTAAGATAATGCATATTGAAAAGACCAATATAACAGATTAAGATAAGGCATATAGAAGATGATAATGCTCCTCAATTATAACTTCAAGAGAAAACTTTTCCAAATTAACCTATCTCATCTCTATACATCAAAACTTGCAAGGGCTGCCACATTTACTGGTTCCATGCTAAGGAAGTTCTAAATGATCCGTCTGGTGGGTGGGACTTGGGAGCCTTTTCTAATTGATTAATTAAAATAAAGAGTAAATATAAAATATTAATTCTAATCCTAAGGTACATAATGATACCTATCAATCTCAATCTTGTCATAAGAACCCCCTCCCTACACAAATCAACAAATACACTCTTTCTAGTGTACGAGAAAGCACTAAAGTTATTTGTGTTAAATAAAATTACCAGTATTGACCAAGATAAATGCCCTATCATTTAGTGCTCTTGTCTATTGACTAATCAACAAATTTGTGTAGGTTCCATACCTGAATCTGGCTACGGACTTGACCCAGCTTGAATTCCTGAAAACAAAATCATGTTAGAATAATATACTATTTTCGGTAGTTCAGAGGGTTAGTAAATTTATAGTGTTAAAAAAGACCTGATCCTGAAGAGCCTCTCTCAGGTGAGAGACAAGGCTGGCTCTTGAAGATTCTATTTCTGTTAACTGATCAATGCAGTCCTTTAGTATGCCATTATGCCCCTGGAGTTCATTCACTACTGCAGATCCATGGAATTTCCCTGCACATAGATGATTGAGTCATATTAACTGGAAATGATTATAATAATATTATTTACTTAACTTGACAAGACAAGCGCGAAGAACAAAAGATGAATTGATTTAAAAGCAAGTTAAGATCAGGCATTAACTTGAGCTAATGTAGTCAATCACTAAGCCAAAATGATTTAGTCATGTAACTCTAATGACTTGAGCAAATGCAGTCAATCACTGACAACAAAATGACTTGGTCCATGTAACTTAAATGGTTATTGACAGAGTACAATGTTGTGGACTTGATTCATGTATTCGCGCAGTTGCTCTTACTTGGAAGAATAATAAGGTTTGCTTGTTTAATTAACATTTGTAGGTATTATCTCTATATATTGGTAATTGAAGTTAATCATGGCAGAATTTGATTCCTATTAGGTACTGTATTGGCAAGAAATGTCCTATAAGACTGCAATTTAATGGCTATCTTCTGCTGTGTTTCTCCCACCCTCTCTGTAAATCTCTTTATAGTTCAAAAAATAGTTTGACCTTATTTTACAGACAGATTGACAGCTCCATAGACAGGTTTACAAAATAATTCATGTTTGCAAGTTATTTTATTTATTTTGCAAGTTGCTGTGTTGACACTATTTCAGTTAACACCAATTAGCCTTTGGACATTCAGGTAAAACAGATACAGTAGTAAAGGAAAGAAAACAATAAAAGAAAATGAGCAGTGAGCTTTGCTTGCTTAATGCAGAGCACTCTGCAATTAGGAAAAAAGATTATCGTAATAAAATTTGACATACCTGAATTACTATCATGATCTATTTCCTTGTCTACTTTCTCAAGAGAACTAATGGCATTCCGGCATTTGCTTAATACAGCATCTTCATCTGTCTGCCCTCCATAAACATACTGATACCCTGAAACTATTCTATCCAATGCATTCCCAGCAGATGGCCTCTGTAAAAGGTAAAATATAATATAGGAGTTACGATCAGCATGCAGAGAATATATATGAATACATATAAATACAGAAACATTACCAGTTTTACATTCATAGGTTTCACATTTGTAGGTTTCGCGTTCATAGGTTTCACATCACGGTTATTGTTTTCCGCATGCCTCCCAACAAATTCTTCCTTAAGAATTTGACCACGAGAACCAAAAACTTTTCTTTCATCCCATATACCAATCTGCATAAACGAGAAAGAGATGATACATTCAATGAAATTTCATCGATGCCAATATTTAATATTTGACATAAATTTTTTACCACAAACATTTTGTAGGGGCCCAGAGTGTTCTCCATGAAATTTGATTAGTCTTTGATAGACATAATCTTTGCAATTGTTACGTATTATATTTCTTATTTCTCTAGGTGATGTGGGACTAAACCTACCACTCAACCCATCACACTAAGTTTGCTGGTGAAAAACATAGTTACAACCTACAAGTCCATTTGTGGTTTAAAGCAAGCACCAAGGGTCTGGTATAGTTGAATGCAAAAGCATAATATCGAGCAATGGCTTCAATCACAGATCTCATCTGTGGTAATTGGGATATTGCCTCAAATCTAGTACTCCATGAGTTGAACAAACACATTAAGATTGAAGAACCAATTTGTTACGTAACCTAGTAACCACAGTCTACTTTCTTGACCACCATGTGACCAGGTTCGGACAAAGAAAGAAGGAAGCACCAGAAGTGAATCTTCTGTCGTCCGGGTTTGATGCCCAATCATCATCACAGTAGACTTATAGGGTGAATTGTTGGGAGCAGAAGGAAATAGTGAGTGTGCAATGATAGGGGAGAATGGAAACAAGAGGAATGGAAACAGATAGATGAAACTGGAGCAGGGATCTGAAAGCCTGAAACAGTTTGCAATATGGGAATTTAGACTCATATCTTTGGAGATATTCAATCTACCAGAGGATAAAATAAAAGGCATTTGTCACCTTTTTGGAAGTTTAATAGCCTAGAAAAAAGCATTCATGTGATCCAAAATAAAGTATGAGAATTGTAGGACTAGGGCCTATGTGGGGGAAAAAGAGCACATCCAAATACACCTTGAGAAGCTTGTAATCAGTGGCCTGTTTGAAAAGAGTGAGGTAAGAGGTGACAAAGTTGAGGGGGGCAGTAGATGTCTGTTTATATTAATAAATCAACAGTGAGAAAAGTATGATCCCAGAATTTGATGGGAGAGAAGCATGACTTAAGAGTATGAGACCATACTCAAATAGTCTGTTTGTGTTCTATAACACCATTTCAATGGTGTGTGTGGGCAGATAAGTATGCATATGACTCCTAATTCAGCAAAACACTTGGCGATTGGCCTAAGTCACCACCCCATCTGTTTGGAGGGCTTTAAGTGAAATGTGAAATTCCAGTTCTGCCTTGGCTTTGAACTGTGATAATAGAGAGATAATGAAGAAGAATTCAAAGTTAAACCAATAAATGATTACATTGGTGCACTTTAAGCATCAGATAAACCTGATAGCGCCCAATAAGAAAGTTATCTTCAATGAGTTCCACATAAATGGAGTGAGAGAAGGTAAGTGAAGCACTTGTCAGAATTGTACACACCCGGAACAACATTCAACGGTGGTGCATTGATGGAAGAAGTATGGCTGGAATTTTGCGAAGGAAGGGAAGCAAGTGCTATTGAAGTGGCCATTTGGATCAATTGGCTCGGGATACGATGCTAGATTCAAAGACATTAGGGTGCAGGAAATCTATTATCGATTAAGGGTCCGTTTGGATTGGCTTATTTTAGAGCTTATGCAAATAAATAAGCATTAATGTATTATTTATAAGTTTGTTAAGGTAATTTATGAAAAAACAACTTATGAATATACAATTTTTGTTAGTGAGATCTTATGAATTAACATAAAAGCTTAATTATTTGCATAAGCTCTTTTTCATAAGCTCAATCCAAACAGGCCCTAAAGAGAGTACAAAAACAGCTAGAGATAGAATTTGTGAAATTGTAACTGAACCGTATTAGAAATTAATTAATTGGTTACAATCTTATAGAGAGTTGAGTGGTTTAACTACAATCTGAAGTGTACTTAGGGAAGGCATACAAGACAGGATTATGAGCTAATGCCATGGAACTTTAATTTTCACATAAAATAGCGGTAGTAGTGAATGGAATGTGGATTTCAAGAAACAGATTTTTGACACATAGGAATTTTACTGTGGAAGTAGCTAAATTCCTTCCATACTCATCCTTAATACTCGAGTATTATATAATCTTAGAAATTAGGTTGGACCTAATTCAACCCCACTAAACCGGCTTGTAAGGTAAGAGAGGTGTCCATTCTTTATAAACTTTTTCTGATCTTATCTCTAGTCAGTGTTGGACTTAAATTTTTCCAATACACCCTATCAAGCCCAACACTATTGGATTAAGTGTGTGGAAAATATGGTGAGTCGTCGAATGGATCTACGATAACCTCTTACACCATCTTAGGGATCAAGAAATCTATGATTATTAAGATCATGAAACTATAGAAAGAACAAACTTACTGCTGTACTGTGAAAGAAATGAATTAGTTGGCTGCAATCTATAACATACAGATACTTATAGTAAACTGATCAGTACAATTACAGCCTAACTTACACAGTTAGTTAGCTAGGTAATATATATAGCAAAAGGATTAACTACGTTAAGCTATTACACACAATAGTTCACATATAAGAGAGAATCTGAGGAGTTTTTTAATTGTATTAACTGAAAATGAAAAGCTGCTTGATGCAGAGATTACAACCAGTATTTGTAGATTGGGACCAAGACTGCATAACTGTAACAGCTAGGCATACAATGAACTGAATGACAGCTAGGAAAAACTGATACTATGTAACAACCTCCAACAAGATAAGATAAAGCCAGAATTGTTCTACACCCAAGAAACCTTTTCTCTCATAGTATATGTACATATTAAATAACAGAACATACTAATTCTTTATATCCTCCAAAGTATAGCACTATACTAGGGTATCAGATCCAAGAAGACTAAACACTAAGTCTTAACATTTTTTGGTTTCTCCATTTGCCTTACAATTTATGAACAAAATAAAAGACGTTAATTAAGAACAGACAGATTGCATTCCACAGTAGAGTCAACATAGATGACGAAACCAGAAGAGATTAATCAAAGTTATTAACATATTTTGTAGATTGAAAGGTCTAAAAGAAACTAGTAGAGCTTTAATTAATTTATGGAAAGAAGCAGAAGAGATTAAGCCAAAAAGCATGCATCATTCACACATTTAGAAACAAGAATTATCAAAGTACCAGTCGACGCGCTTGGTTCCTTGCGTTGTCGTCTCCGTTTTGAATGACATCTCGAAGAGAATCTGGAAGAACCTTCCAAAATTCACCAACAAATTCAGAACCCTTTCGCCTGCTGTTTTGTAAAATATCATTTGCAAGAAACAGAAATGCCAATTTCTTCTCACGAGGAGAGCAATGGAACTGTTTAGCCCACGTTTCAACAACTTGTTTGGCTTTGTTCATATGAAATATGCACCAATGTGACAAAGCTAGACAAAATTAAGGAAGATATCCAAGGAGCGGAAAATATTTATAAGCAATGAATATTGAGAGAAAAAAACCACAAGAAAATCATATACAAATTTATGCGCGAGCTCGTGTGTGAATGAGAGAGTCCAAGCAAGTATTAAGATTAATATGGTACAGGATTATAGTTAGCCGACATTTGGTAAAGAAGGATTCATTGTTTACTATTAGTAAATGTATAGAACTTCATAACAAGTTCTGCAGTTGAGAAGGGGTATTCATTGTTGCAATAAACCAAGAGCAGAGGCGGGTGTTTAGCAAACCAGGTGAAGGAAGATTAAATCCGTGACAACATAACAAGTCTAATGTTCTAACTTAAAATTACTGTAAAACAAAATCAGGATAATAGGTGATGTTAGCCAGTAAACCATGGATGAACAAACTCAATAAATAGGAAACAGATGAAAACAACTGCGAGCTATTCAGGGAAAATATTCAGGGAAAATATACATTATAGCCCATAAAAACGATCTTGAAGGATACTCTCTATGCTTGTCTGCGAGCTATTCAGCTTGGCTAGTTTTTCCACTAAAATCTGTGGATTGAATGTGCTACCCATCCTTCCGATTAAAGTTGGCACAGCTAATCAACTAGCTTTAATCAAAACCTGTTAAAAAATAAACAAGGGAAACTCAAAACATTAGAATGAAATCAAGCATCGTGAAAAATCATATAAAAATAGATGAAAGATAGGATATATTGTTTGATACACAAGTACACACATAGCCGTTACAAAAACAAAAAAAAAATGTAGGTTGAGGAACCCTCCGATAGAACATTTCCTGCTAAATGTCATTGTTTTGAAATTTACTCATCCCTTCCTAAAGAAGTATATCAATAAGACAAATTCGACCAACTACGAATTTTTTTATAATTAGTCATGTACATAAAAGAGTAAATCATTTATTTGTGACCCCACAGTTCACAGACGAATGCACTACATCACCAAGAATACAAACGAGTATCAAACAATCGCAGGCGCAATTAACATGGATTTATGCAAACCAAACAGTGAATGCAAGGGTTAAATTAATGTATTAAATAATGGATAGACATAAACACAGTTAGAGCATCAACGAGTTACAAATCTAAAAATGGATTCAATTGAAGATTTTAGGTTTGCAATAAACCACAAAAAGCACAAGAGAAGAAAAAGATAGCTGGGAAGATATGAGCATTATGAAATATAAAAGAAAAGTAAACCTAGGCAATCAAAGCTTGAGACTAAGAAGACAATCCTTAAAAGATTGAGAGATTCAATATCTAATTGCTTTCAGTTTTAATTATAAATTTTCAATGTCAAATGAAACTTCTATACATAAATTTAATGTTGTTTATTTACACCCTAATCCAATGAAAGATGATATTTACCATTTATACAATATCAGATACCCGAAAAAGTTCAAAGAGACATGCACGCACGCAGAGCGCAGGTGCCAATACACATGGATGAATATGTGAAAGTCAAGCACGTGCTTTCTAATGTTACTGGCGTCAAACCACTAACGTGAATGAATGTGTGACAGACATGCATTCGAACAACAATATTTATGTGACAGACACACACTCACTTGCCAATATTAATGACATCAAACAACAAGCCACAACCAAAACACATAAAGCAGAAATACAGACGTAAAACATATAAGCAAAGGAAACACGACTAAACCCCGCCAACTCACATATATGCAATATGAATTCCACCAACTCACATTGAAAGGCATCAAGTACAAAGTTCATAATCAATCATGAAAAAATTATAGATTCCATCATGAATACACACTCTCATACAGATAGCATGAAGTACAAGGTTCATGATCGATCGTGAGAAAACCCTTAATACAGCCAGCTCTCAAATATGCATAAAAATTTAAATTTTACAAATGTAAAATCAAATTTTCCAGTTTCTCAAACGAAATTTCTTGATAAACTTCAAAATTCACATCAAAGTAACAATCATCTAATATAATAATTCTCTCAGTAAAAAAAACAACTTTTTTACATTAACCAATAATAATTCTCTCAGTAAAAAAACTACTTTTTTACATTAACCAGAAACTCGCACCTAAAGGCATAAAGTACGTAAATTCACAATCAATCATGAAAACAACAATAGAGATTCAACACAAGTATTGAGAAAACTGTATCCGAATTCTCCAATGTTGAGAAAACCCTAAACACAGCCAGCTCTCGGATGCATAAAAATATATTTTTTCCACATGTAAACCAAATCTCTCAGTTTCTCACACAATTTCTTTATAAACTTCATAAAATTTGCATCAAAATAACAATCATCCGATAAAGTAATTATCTCAGTAAGAAAACAACTTTTTATATTAACCAGTATTGTTTTCATCGTCAAAAACCATAAACTCGTGCCTAAAGGCATAAAGTACAAAATTCACATTCAATCACAAAAACAATCAAAAGAAATTCAACACAAATACTGAGAAAACTATATCAGAATTCTCCAACGGCCAAATCCTTGAAAAAACCCTAAACACGGCCAACTCTCAGTTGCATAAAAATCAAATTTTTATGGTTACTCACACAAAATTTCTTTATAAAATTCACATCAAAACAAGAATAATCTGATATAACAATTACCCAGTATTGTTTTCCTTCCCACAAACCATAAACTAACATATAAAGCCATGAAGCACAAAATTCACATTCAATTACAAAACCAACAATAGAGATTCAACATAAATATTCATTAGGGTTTAATTATCATAATTTCAATTAAACTGTATCAAAATTCATAAACCAAACAATCTCATTATCCTTCAACTCATCAACAGATAAAAAGCTTTAACAAATTTCATCAAACAATTAAGCAAACAAATAAATCAATAAAAAAGAATCATATTCAGTTCATTCAACAATTAATCAAACAAAAATATAAAAATTAAACTAAAATTAAAAAATTATATAACAGTAAAAAAACCCTCAATCAATTGCAGCATATAAAAAATTAACTAAACAAATAAATAATAATCTAATTCAGTTCATTCAACAATTAATTCACGAAAAAATAAATTGAACTAAAATAAATAAAAATTATATAACAGTCAAAAAATTCATCAATCAATTACACCATATAAAAGCATAGCCACATAAAATAAGAGCTAAAATTGAAAAAATTATAACAAAAAAATTGAAGAATAAAAATTAAGAATTAAAGAGAATGAAAAGAATATACATACATAAGAGAAGCAAGGAAGAATGTTGATGAAGAAAAGCAACGAACAAAAACAATGAGGAATCGTTGTGAATTTGATTAATTTAATTTTCAGCTTTTGCGTTTGCGTTTGAGAGAGAAAGAGTGTGTTGTGTTAAAGAGAAGTATGAAGAAGAATAAGAAGCATGGTTTTCAAATAAGGAAGAAACAGTTAAGTTGTTTTTGGGTTTTTAGTTTCGGCTTTTGCGTTTGTGTTTTATATCCAACAAGTATATAAACGCAATTAAACTGTTATTCTTTTTTTGTTTTATGACTGAATTACCCTTTTTAGGGTGAGGTTTTTATGTTGTGGTTAATGGGTTTTAGGGTAATTTTGTGTATTGTTCTTTTGTCATTATTGTGTTTTTCAAAGCCTTGAACTTAAGATTTTTTTCAAGATTCTTGTTTTTGAGTTATTTTGTTATAAGATCTTTTTGAAAGATTTGTTTGTTTTTTTAACGCTCTTCGGTCACTATTATATGAAAATATCTAGTTTATATTTATCTAGTTAACGATGTTTGTGATTTTTTATTATATACCACATATATTATTTATTGAATCAATTTAAAATGTAGATTTCTACTTGTAATAGTGATCGGAAGATGTATAAGATTTCCTACAAATTTTTAGATATATTTTTTCGAAATATATTTGTTATTAATAACAACAATATTTATAAAAAATATTTTTAAGGAAGCAATATTTTTCAAATAGGAAAAGTCAATATTTGGTATATTTATATACAAATGGTAAAAAAAAACTATTTTGACAATTTACAAATAGTAATTTTGTTATACAAAAGTCATGTTAATTAATATTGTACTTTTTTAGTATGCATAAAAAAATACTTCATCAGTCTCTATATTTAAGCACTCACTTGACTTTATTTTTATCTCTAAATATAAATCTTTTTTCAAATTACTAGATGCATTTATTATTTTTTTCCTACACATACCCCTAATTAATAATACTAACTTGTCTTGAAATATAAAAAGTTAAATTTAATACACATACAAACAAAAGATAATTTGGTAATATTAACACACAAAATAGACACGTTAATTATACTAACAACTTTTCTTAATAAATGTGGGAAAAAAAACAACTAGAGCTTACATATAGGGATAGAGGGAGTGTAAGTGTTTTATAAACAATTATGAAAAGTCAATATTTGGTATATTTATATACAAATAGTAAATTTTTGTCTTGACGATTTACAAATAGTAATTTAGTTATACAAAAGTCATATATGTTAATTAATATTGTAATTTTTTATTATGCATAAAAAATATTAGAGTCTTGTAAATTGTGACCGAATCTTTTTTGAACTTTGTAGTTAGGCTTGTTTGGACAATATTGTAATTCAATTTTTTTCTGTGAGTATTGCTCAATTGATAGAGAAAATATATTATAATATATAGGAGTCAGAATTCAAACTTTGAGGTAAAGTCTAACCATTGGACGACAAAAATAAAATAAAATAAAATATAGTGACAGATGGAGAATTTTAATTTTACAAAATGAAAAAAGAAGAGATAAATACTAACATTATATTTTTAATATACTCATTTAATGGTTGAAATTTATATCTGTAATTTATAACAATATATAAAGATAATATACTATTCCTTCAAAAAAAATAAAATAATATACTATTGGACTGAATTTTTTTCTTTTCAATTTTATCCCATTATTTAAACTGTTTAATCATTTTTATAGTTTCAATAAATAAATCTTTTAGTCTATCTTGAGATGTCCAATTAACTATCTAGTTGCTTTCTTTTTGTTGGTTTGACTTTTGTGTATTTTTGTATGATTTTTGTTCGATAATATTCTATGTACATTTTATACTAAGATGTCAATTGTTAATTTCATTTATTTTAGCTTCTTAAAAAGATGAAATATTTAAATTTCATTCAATTGAAATTTGTGTATTGAGAGTAGCATGTTCACACAGGTCAATAAATTAGACTTTAGGTCTTCTTTTTTCTTTTCTCAATTGGCTATTAACCTTTTGCTATTTTTTTTTGGGTCAAATAGCTTAATAATTAGACATTTACTTTATTGGAAGAATTTAAGGTTCGAACTCCGACTTCTGCAATGTCCATGTCAACTGAGATATGTTTATTAGAACTTTTTCGAACTCTCTTTATTAACCAAAAAAAATAATATGGAAACTTTGATTGATAGTATTTTGAAAATATTATTTAATAGGCTAAAATGCACTTTTGGTCCTCCAAGTTTCACAAACTTGCGATTTTGGCCCCCAAGTTTGAAAATAGCACTTTTGCCCCTTAAGTTTCACCCCCGTTGCAAAACCACAATCCCCCTTGATTTTGAATCAACAAAACCAGCGAGCGCAAAACCACAACCATCGTCACAGGAACAAGTGAATGACAATCTTAATTTTCGGCAATGTTGCAAAGAAGCAGACCAAAACTACTGTTCACACAAGAGAGATTTGAAAGTTTCTTTATGGTGTTGATGTTCGATGAGCATGCAAAACAAGGGAAGTGGGAGGGAAGATGAACCAATTCTAGGTTTAACTTGTTGGTACTAATATTAATTTTCATATTCTTTTATGGGTTTAGATTTTGCTAATTTATCAAAAATGAAATCTAAAGGGAAGAGGAAAGAGAATAATTTGTGTGCATGTGAATTTAATTAAGGATTTTTTAGGTTTGGGTTTGTTTTTAAGGGTTTGGATTTGAAGTTGCGTGCATTTTGTTTTGTAATTGGTATTTGTAGTTTGAATATGTGTTTTTGGGTTTAATATGATTATTTATGGATTTTCTTTGCATTTTCCAATTATTTTATTTAATTTTTAATTATGTGGCTTTTATTTTATTTTAAAATTAAAAAATTACACAGTCATCATGTGATATGCAATCCACATCAGTTTTGACTGAGTCAAAATCAAGGGGACCATGGTTTTGCAAAAAAGGTGAAACTTAAGGAGACAAAAGTGTTATTTTCAAACTTGGAGGGTCAAAATCGCAAGTTTGTGAAACTTGGGGACCAAAAGTGCATTTTAGCTTATTTAATATAATAATATATACTTCTCCTAAAACAGGTAATAATAAATATTCTTCAGAGAAAAAAAATTTAAAAATTCAAATGCATTTGGTCCAAAAATTCTACAAATACATTTGACTTCTTTGATATATTTTACATATATTTTATTTTAGGGTAAGTATTTTTTCACTAATTTGTACAACATTTGTCCATAAATATAGAACTTTATTGACTAATCTATAATTTATCACTCCCTCTGTTTCATAATGAGTGTCACTTTAGCAAAAAAAAAATTGTTTCAAAATGAATGTCACTTTACATTTTCAATACAACTTCAATTTTTTTCTTCCAACTTTACCCTCAACAAATACTCCAACTTTTCTCTCACACAATTTTCAATGCAACTTTAAGTTTGTCTTTATCTTATAAAGTAAGGGCAGTTTAGTAAAAGTGTTATGCTTACTGATTATTTCATTTCATTTCTTAATATGTGTGTCAAAACCTTAAATGACACTTATTGTGAAATGGTGGGAGTAATTCCTACAACCTCCATCTCTAAATTTTTTTTTTTGAAGCTAAATTAGCCCACCTAAATTGGCACCAGAGATAATCGAACTTGAGACCTAGAGGAGGAGCACACTCCCAGATCTCAAGTCATTACCACTAAGCCAACCCAACCTCCATCTCTAATTATAAGACCCTTTTAAGAACTATTTTTTTTCTTTTTTTATAAGATCCATTTGTTATTTTCAACTACATTAATATTACTTTACCTTCATATACCCCTATTTATTATACATATTTTTCTTCAATCAACAATAAATAACATGTTGAAAACATAAAATATCTCTCTCTTAAATGATAAATTTGACAAAAACAAATGATTACAAACAACTTTAATACAAATATCAACTTTCTTAAATTTCGTGGTTTTGACAAAAGAATTTTATATTTAGAGATGGAGGTAGTATCACTCAAACACGTGAAAGTATTAATATACCCTTAACAAGAATTGGGTAATATTCAGTTATTTTTAAAGCTCTTTTGTAAAACATCTGATTTCTAGATTAAAATAATATAGAAAATTTGGTTTAATTTGACTAGCTTCCTTTAAAATTAAATTTGGTTAGATATTAATTTTGTTTAGTAATGATAGTCTTTTTACAAGTTTATTCTTTAAGAGAAAAAAAAAATAAGTGTATGGTTTTAACACGTAGTTATTGTTTTTTAGTGGAGCATGTATTAAAAAAATTATAAATATTCTTTAGAGAAAAATATTTTAAAAAGTCAAATGCACTTGGTCCAAAAATTCTACAAATACATTTTACTTCTTCATCTATTTTACTTATATTTTATTTCAAGGTAAGTATTTTTTTCTCTCACTAATTTGTACTACATTTGTCCATAAATATAGAACTTTATTGACCAAGTTATGTGAATTAATAAAGTTGATAATATATTTGTTGTCATTGTGAGCTTAATTCAGTTGGTAGGGACAAATACATAATATATATGCAGGGGTAGGGGGTTTGAACCCCGGACACCCCACTTCTCTACATTTAAAATGTTTGAGCTCCAGCCACTAGGTTACTTGATAAAAAAAAAATTAAATTTGTTAAGAAATGATAGTCTTTTTACAAGTTTATTCTTTAAGAGAAAAAAAATAAGTGTATGGTTTCAACATGTATTTATTGTTTTTTTAGAGGAGTGTGTATCTTTTTAACAACAATAACTCATTTTATTTCATTCATCACAATGGTAGAAATACAAGATGGAATCAAATCAAAGATCTGGTGTCGAGCATTAGATTTTGACGCATTTGCTAAACAATGGGCGACACAATTTGCTTGTCTCATAACAAAACCTATCTTAAAGTTTGGATGTTGTTGTAGAATAATCCTACATATAGCTATAATGTTGCCAAATTTTGACTCATTTTTAGAACTATCAACAATGTTGTCAACCACTAGCTTACAATCTAGCTCAATATGCACTTTTGATAGGCTTAAATTACCAAGCCATAAAATAACATTTCTTAAACCTAACGCATCTGCTTATGATGGAGATGGAAAGCCCTCATACCACTTGGATTACGCTTTTATGAAATGACCACTAGAGTTCCTAATGCACATATCGACACCAAAACATCGTTGTTCACCAAAAAGGGTTGCGTCAATGTTGCATTTGACGTACTCTCCCTCTGGAGGTTTCCATCGATGCACAACTTCTGTCACGGTCTCCCCTTTCTATAATTTTCTATTGCGAACAACCTTCCATTGGTGCAGCATGTCACGCGCTAAATGCGCAGCCATCCGCACTTCCTTCATATCACATTCTCACACGTTATCATTCCTTCGATACCATAAACACCATAACATCATCGCGATATCTTGACGTGTTTGATTGAAATCCCTGCACAATAATAAAAAAAATGCATTATGTGAAGTTAAAAACAACAACAACAACAACAACGTCTCTTACTAATTCCCATAGGCCAACAACTTGCCACACTTGTTTGGCAGCCTTGCAACCTATAAACAAATGCCAATCATTTTCGTAACTATTCTTGCAATGAGGGTAGCAATCTATACACGCCACGCCTCTATCTTGGAGTCGCATACGCATTGGTAAAACTCCCCTAAAATCCCACAGTAGGAACACTTTGACTCGTTGAGGCAGCTGTGAGTTCCACATTCTCATTGAATCTTCTGATATCTGATACTCCTCATTATCAATTAGGCTTTCCATTGCATATCTATAGGCCGGCTTTACCGTGTAGAAACCTTTTTTTTTTATTAAACTTCCAAATAAGCTTGTCTCCCCCCTCCATTTTCAGCACCAAGACAACACTCACATGCGCCTAGCGCACGTTTCTGGGTGCCCAGCGTATGGCCATGCGCCTAACGCATGATCTAGGAGCCTGACACATGGATTTTCTCTCTCACATGCGCCCGACGCATGTGTCTTGCTGGCCAAGACTGAAATTTTGTTGCTTTTTGTGGCAAAAGCCTGATTTTTTAGCCTAACTTCAGGTGGAAACTCTCCCTATAAATACCACTCTCCTCATTCTCAATTTCTCATTCATAACAAAATGGTTCAAAAGAAAAGCAAGTATAATGAACTTCAAGGGAGGAGTTTCTCTCCTCAGTCCAAGTTTCTCTAGGATGTGTTTTATTTCTTTTGTAATTTGTCTTTAGTTACCATGAGTAACTAAATCTTTCTAGTCTAGGGTTCTAAGATGAATCTCTATTCTGGTTAATGGATAATTTATTTAATTTAAAGTCTTTATCTAGTTGTTTATCTTTATGCTGTTTAATTTTACTATCGTGCGTAAGATTTGTCTTCTCTGAAGCATAACCCTGAATTAGACACTAAGGAAGGTGACATTACCTAATATTAATGTATATTTGTCTAATCATGAATAATTAATTAGTAACTAGGGAAAGATGGTGAAAGAGAGAAAACCCTGAGAGAAAGATACTTAGGGAGGTAACATACCTAATATTGATGTATATCTTCCAGAATCAGGAAGTAACTAGTTAGTAATTAAGGAAACAGGTGACTTCACGACTTAAATCAGCCCATTAACTCCACTATTCTTTGACCTTGGTAAGGTAGACACTAATAGGGCTGCCCGTTTATATAACTATCTTGAAGGAGAGTGTGTTATGTGCTTCTAAGATTCATAAATTAGCGGAACTTTAAGAACATTGGGACTATACTGAACATAATTTAGGAAAGCTAACTTAAGTTTATGTTTCAATTACCTCTGAGAGAGTAAGACCCCACACGGACCATCCCTGTGTGATCAACATGTGCAACTTGACAACTGATAGGTAGTAAAACACAACCAACTCATCATTTGGATAGATAACGATCAATAACATGAATAAGACTTGACTATTACGTAGTTCCAACAATTAAATAGAGGGGATTCGAAGAATCCCAATCGCCGCTGACATTCTGCAATCAAAACAGGTAAATTTTGTTTTTTTAAATACAGATTAACTTTGCAAAACTCTAAACCTTTATCTCTTTTATTTTTATTTGTTCCTAAATAAGTAACGCAAATTGTTTGGTTGGAACAGCAATCCATGTGGATACGATACTCTGCTTATCACTTTATTACTTGGTAAACGATTTGGTACACTTGCCTAAATCCGACCATCAAGTTTTTGGCGCTGTTCCCGGGGATTGTTGATATTCTCGACTAAGTAATTTAAATAAGTTATTGGTAATAGTTTTAGTTATTTATTTAAAAAAAAGGGTATAGTAAGCATAATAATTATAACAATTATTATTTATAGTCACTCCAAGAACAATGCTACTTGGGTATTTTTATTTATGATTGTTTCAGGAAACAAATCATAGATCATTTTGCAAAGAACACAATTCAATCATTACAAAAATATCTACCTTATGGAGTGTCATGAACCTGATCTTTACTCTTGGGACTACAAGCAGAACACACAATTTGATAGGGTGCAAGCTATACAAGTTATGATAGCTGAAATACATGGATGAGTACTCCGAACTCGTTAGGAGAGCCAGTGAAGAACAATGCGCTATCGTCAATCAAATAATAGAGGTTGTGGTTGAAGCCCAAGACCACTTCAAAGGTTTAACCCTGAAGGCACAATGTGAAATTTTTTAGGATGAAAACTTAAAAGAATCATTTGAAGATAACCCTAAACACACCACCTCTTAGAGAATAGGACACGAGAAGGATAAAGAGGAAAATACCCCAAACAAATTCTATCCTGAGATTGTAGTACAAGATACTGAAGAATGCATTCTCACAGAAGTCAAGAGAGAAGAGCACTGTGACCAACTGTTAGAAACTCATCTTAAGAAGGAAGAAGCGCTAGCTGTGCAACCAACACTTCAAACTTGTTTCCATTTTGAGAATGAGTAGATGAAAAATCTTTAATGAAAGTGAGAATCCTCGTGAGCTCCCCTACTCCATCAAATTGTCGGTTCTATATCTCAAGAAATGGAAGAGTGAAGGATCGACTGCACTAACCGAAAACTGTAATGTCATATCAAGGACGATTACCTCAAAAGAAGAAGGGTCCAAGAAATTTCAATTCTATTGGAAAGTTGTCCATAAAAGAAGCTTGGTATGGTCTTAGTGAAGACATTAACTCTATCCCATCATTGCTAATAAGTAAGATCGAAGGAATTCAGGTAAAACCATCAAATTACAGTATAACACTTGTAGATAGATCAATCAATGATCCATTAGAAGTAGTGGAGGACGCAGTGGTGAAAGCAGACAAGACTTTTGTGACGTCAGAGACACAAAACAAGGTTCATTGGTAGAAAAAGTCTCATTGTTCTAAGAGAGCAAATGGCATTGATTCTAAAATCCTACTAATGGGAGCATGTGAACACTTACTTCTCTATGCCAAATTCATGAACATCCTTCCAAACAAGAGAAAGAGGAAGGATAATGTGTTTTTTCTTTCATACAAGCCACCCTAAAAGGACATATCTGTCAGGCTTGAGATGTAAAACACATGTTGATTAGGAGGAACCTATTTTGTCAAGCTAGTGACCTGAAAGAAACGCTGAATGGGAGGGAACCCATAATTTTATTTTTCCGCATTTTTCCTTTTTCAATAAGCTAAGTCAGATTTCCTTTCTTAACAATTTCCTTTCTTTTATTGTTGCTAATCCTCAGTATTATTATATAAAATTTTATTTCTTTGCATTAAATATATATCTTTTCCATTTATGCTTTAATTGTTTTAATCTTAGAGAGTTATTTCAGAACATTTACAGTGGAGGCTAGGTTACCCTTACATTCAAGAGCACAATAACTTTCGGGACTTGCTACTGAAGGTACTTATATTAATCACCATCTCTTTTCTGAATAGCATAACTGGTTGAGAATTTGAGCCAAATATTTCCATCCATTCTTCTACTATAATTCTTTCTACCATGAATGTTCCATATGAATTCTATTTTTGCTCAAATTTGTGGGCTGTTTTTTATGGACGATTGGTCGTGTTATACTACACACGAGGCAATTTTTTTTGGTACCTTGAACCTTTCAAGCCACCCTTTATATTCTTATTATCCTTTGTGAAACCCCTTTGAGCCTCCAACAATAATGTAGTTTTGTTGTTACTAAGTGACGAATCATGTCAAAGTTCTGAACCTTAATGTCATCTATTTGATTTCTCTTGGAGTTAGATAAATTTTTTATAACTTGGTATGGTTTGCAACTAATTTTGGGGTTGCTCTTTGGACTTAGCAACATTTTACGTTTGGGGTGGGGTACAGTGGAACTTATTTATCAAAAAGAAAAAAAAATGTAGATTACCATGAGTTTACAAAAAAAAAAAATTTGTCTTTTAAAAACAAATATGTTGAAATAGAAAAAGATAAATAGTTCTACTTAGTACCCATCTTGTTTGATTCAAGGAATGAAGGTTGGTAATGCTTCAATATTAAGTAGGAGTCCTTACATTGATAATCTAACTCCAAGTTCTTTTGTTAGCCTACTTTCCCAAATATATCCCACCTTAACCTAAGCCACATTACAACCCTAAAAGACCTCAAAGTTTGTATATAATCTGATTTTGACTGTCTATTTAGAATTGTCTCAAATTTACAGCAAGGTACATTCATGTGACGACTGGAGTGGGCAAATGCCGTGACCAGCCCTATTGGCTTTAAGAGATACATATTTGTATCCTAGAAAAGAGTGTGGTTGAGTATATGAGCTATCTTCTCCAAGCTTGTCCCGCTTGAATGTAACGAGGTAAGTAAGTAAGTGTTGTGAATGAGATGAGATGATGACATGTCATCTTACGCTATTCTTAGCATGTTTTTCCGTAATTTTTAAGTAGGTTTTACATCCATGATAGAGGAGTATTAGAGCAATTTATTATGATTTTGTGACATTTTTAATGTTTTGTATATTTGAATTTGTAATTCTATTCTTCCCGAAACATAGTAATTTTAGGGTGATTTGATGTAATTCACGAAGAAATCATGCAAATTGGCAAAGCAAGACATCTGAAGATTTTTTTAGGACTTTGGGATGATTAAGAATGAAGATTCAAGAGGCCTCAAAAGACATTAAAGAGGGAAGAATTCTTTCCCAAGTCCCAAGACATTCAGCACCAGGACAACACTCACATGCACCTAGTGCACGTTTCTGGGAACCCAGCGCATGGCCATGCACCTAGCACATGATCTAGGCACCTGGCACATGGATTTTATCTCTCACATGCACCTGTCGTATGGTCCTAGGCGCCTGGTGCATGTGTTTTGTGGGCCAAAACTGAAATTTTGTTAGTTTTTGTGGCAAAAGCCCGGTTTTTGTGCCTAACTTCAGGTGAAAACTCTCCCTGTAAATACCTCTATCCTTATTCACAATTTCTCATTCAGAACGAAGCGGTTCAAGAGGAAGGAAAGCACTAGGAGCTTCAAGGGAGGAGTTTCTCTCCTCACTCCAAGTTTCTCCAAGGTATGTTTTATTTCATTTGTAATTTGTCTTTAGTTACCATGAGTAACTAAATCCCTTTAGGCCAGAGTTCTAAGATGAACCTATATTCTAGTTGTTGGATAATTTATTTAATTTAAAGTCTTTATTTAGTTATTTATCTTTTTGCTATTTAGTTTTACTCTCGTGTATAAGATGTATCGCATCTGAAGCATAACTCTGATATAGGCACTTAGGGAGGTGACATTACCTAATATTGATGTATATCTTTCTAATTAGGAAGTAAATAATTAGTAATTAGGGAAAGAAGCCGAAAGAGGGAGAACCCTATGAGAATGATACTTAGGGAGTGACATAACTAATATTCATGTGTATCTTCTAGAATTAGGAAATGCCTAGTTAGTAATTAGGGAAACAGAGGACTTCACGACTTAAATCAGCCTAGTAACTCTACTCTTCTTTCACCTCAGTAAGGTAGACGCTGATTGGACTACCCGTTTGTAGACCTATCGAGAGGGAAAGTGTGTTATGTGCTTCTAAGATTCATAAATGAGAGGACCTTTAAGAACATTAGGACTACACTGATTAGAATTTAGGAAAGCTAACTTAAGTTTATGTTTCAATTACCTATGAGAGAGTAAGACCCCACACGTACGTTGTGTGATCAACAGGTGCAACTTGAGAGCTGATAGGTAGTAAAATTCCACGAACTCATCACTTAGATAGATAACGATTAATAACATGAATAAGAGTTGACTGTTACGCAATTCCAACAATTAAATAGAGGGGATTTGAAGAATCCTAACCACCGCTAACATTCAGCAATCAAAATAGGTAAACTTTGCTCAGTTGCAAACATATTAACTTTGCAAAACTCTAAACCCTTATCTCTTTTATTTTTATTTGTTCTCAAATAAGTAACGCAGATTGTTTGGTTGAAACGACAATCTCTGTGGATACAATACTCTACTTATCACTTTATTACTAAGTAAACAATTTAGTACACTTGCCTAAATCCGACCATCAACTATCGAAGTTGAGATGTATGAGTTTCCATCCGGACACAGCCAAGGGTCTTTCAAAATTGATATACTCTTCCCGTTACTAACCATCCACCTTTGACCTCCTCTAACTAACACATGTGAAACAAATATTCTACACCAAATAAAACTTGAGTAATAGACTATACGGGGCCCCAAAAAGTTAGTCCTTATAAAATATCTAGCCTGGAAATCTGAGTTGCAATAGTATCTAGGTGTGTTAAAAATTTCCACGCTTGCTTCCCTAACATAGCCAAATTAAAACCAAACATATGTCGAAAACCCATGCCTCCATACTCCTTGCACATTGTTAATTTATCCCAACTAAGTCAAATAATGCCTTTGCCTTACCTCCTATTTGATCCCCACCAAAAAAAATTAATCATTCTTTGAATCTCCTCCCCCAATGTTGTTTGTAATAAGAAAGTGCTCAAACAATGTGTGGGAATTGCTTGTGCCACATATTTGATCAAAGCATCTCGTCCTGCTTTTGAAAGATGCTTATCAGGCCATTGTTGAATTTTCCTCCATACCCCGTCTCTGAGATACCCAAAAATTGCCCTCTTGTTTTCGCCCAATCATGGTTGGCATACCCAAATACTTTCTGGTTTCTATACTTTCTGATACATGTAATACATTTTTGCTGAAGAAGATTTCTGACTTTTTGAAATTAATGGCTTCCAGACATAGCTTCATAAGATTGTAATATTTCTTTCAACTTTGTACTTTCCTGCATATTTGCCCGGCAAAATGAAACAATTGGTAGCAAATAAAAGGTGTGTGAGGATTGGTGCATAGAGAAGAGGAGTATGTATTTATTGTTGCTAGAGAGAACAGTGAAGAATAAGAAGCATGGTTTGAGAGAAGAAAGAAATAATTAAGTTTTGGGTTTTTAGTTTGGGCTTTTGCGTTCGTGTTTCACGCATGGAGTGTACCTTTTGTATCTAAGTATGGGTGTTTGCGGTGTGGTTTGGATCAGTTTTAAGGTTAAAAGTCATTTGAACTGCAAGATAAAAAACAAGTGGTTTGGTTGACATTTAAAATAAAATATGAACCAGGTAGAACCAAACATTTAAAGTAAAACCTGAACTAAGTTAAACCATACTATTGAGGTTTAGGTTGGATCGGTTGATGCATTTCTTTTCTAAGACAATACGATTTTTTGTTTTCAACATTAAAATCAAACTAAGAAGCTAAAACTCATCATTTTTCCTGCAATGTTTCCAACAATGTTTTAAATTTCATCCAACATTGCAATTTCATTTTCATCTAACAATATACTCAACAACAAAGACCAAATTAAAAACGTAGACAAAAAGTAATCATATTCTATAAAAAAAAAATGCAAACGACTAAGATTTTATTATTCTCTAAAAGTTCAAGTAACAAATAAATATATTTTTGAAATAAAAAAAAAGAAAGAAGAAACTTAACAAGTGAAAAAAAAAGTCATTTTTAAAATGTTTTCATTGAGTTTCTATGAGTATTAAGTTAGGTGACATATGTTTAATTATTGTTTTTACTGTGTTGTGGTTTGTTTGGTTGGTAAAGTAAAATCCACTATCCGAACCAAACCACGCGATTGAGTAAGAAAATGATATGAATACATTCAAATAAAATGCGGTTTTTTGCATTCTGAGTTTGAGTTTGTTCAATTTGCGATTTTTTTATTGTGTTGGTTTGATTTTGAACACTCCTGCATCTAAATACAATAAAAATATACAATTAGACTGTTTTTTTTAGTTTTAAGACTGAATTTCCCTTTCGTAGGGTCAAGTTATCGGTTTTAGGTAATTTTGGTTTCATCTTTGTGTTTTCTAAAGCCTTAAACTTAAGTTTTTTTTTTTTTTTTAAAAAAAAATTCTTGGTTTTTTTAATAGTTGCTAGAGAAAAGACGGGCACTCTGTGCCCGTCTTTCCGCTCTTTTTATTGCGATAACATTTGAAAATTATGAACGGTGATTTTTATATGAAATTTTGATTTTAATTAAAACTAAAAATTTAAATGTTTGTTGCTTTCAAGTTATAACAAATCAAATTAACCATTATTATCTATTTCAATTACACCAAAAAAATATAATCTAAATTCTTTTTTTAATGACACCAACAACAATCTTTATTATAGAAAAAGTTGTTTAAGGGTATAATTGGAATAATAAAAAAATAAGTATTAATATACTCATCAAGTTTATTACACTTTTCAAATGAAAAAGGAAAAAAAAACCACACACAGATTTTCACCATAAAGTCTATGAATTCATGCGATAAATATTTTCTTATAAGATCTTTTTGAAAGAATTGTTTGTTCTATGAATAAGATTTTCTACAAATTTTTAGATAATTTTTTTGGAATTTTATCTGTTATTAATAATGTCAATCTTTTTAAAATATGAAAAATAAATATTTAATATTTCAATATACAAATAATATGTTTTTTTACAATATATAAATAATAATTTAGTTAATGCAAATCAACAAAAGTCATAGACATTAGTTATATTGTCAATTTTTAAATATGCATAAAAAAAATTAGAATCTTATAAATTGTGACTGGATCTTATCACAACTCTGCACTTAAGCGTGTTTGAATGAGAGTAGTATTAAGATGGTTAACCTCCTTGAGAGTAGAGATGGCAATGGGAATCTTATGGGTAGGGTACTACAGTCCCCTTCTCCATACCCACGTTTGTAAAAAATACTCGTACCCAAGCCCAAACCCTCGTGGGCTACAACTTTATTGTCCTTCCCTATACCATATGGGTACCTTAGTGCCCATACTCTCACCCATTAAACACACTTTAATTTTGAAAAGACAATAAAAATATGACAATTGAAATGAAACTATGGTTCAAAAAAATTCAAATCATCATAAAATAGTACGATACGAATCGTAGTATTTAACAAAATAAAAAACATCCAAAACATCCTTCAAGAATTACACACCTGTAGGAGGGATAATTTATTGTATTAAGTATTTTTTAAGTTTAGACTTAGACTTAAATAACTAAATAAATAAATTAATTATACACCAAAAATAAATAAATTATTTGTCATATTAAATAACTATGTATATGTGGGTTGCGGGGCTGGACAATATAGTACCCTTACCCGTACCCATACCCATTTAGATTTATGGGTAATACCCAGACCCAAACCTGGATCCATGAAAGAAGAATTTTACCCTACCCATTGCGGGTACCCATCAGGCCTGGGTCCAATTGCCATCCCTACTTGAGAGTGTTTTGGACCTCTCTCATCCCGTTTTGTCTATGTGAACGTTGCTTACTTCATAGTTTGTAGGGACAATACATTATTGTAATATGTAGGGATCAAAGTTCGAACTATGGATACCCTATTTATTCACCATAAAAGTCAATTCTAACCCTTAGACTACGTGACAAAAAAAGTTGTGACGGGTGAAGAATTTTACTTTTACAAAATAAAAAAAGAAGAGATAAATATATAACATTATATTTTCAATACACAAATTTTATGGTTGAAATTTATATATAATTTTTTTTGAAGAAATCAAAATGGATTAAAATCATCAAGAGTGATTCATCTCGCACAAGGTGTGCAAAAGAGAATCATTCAACAAGATACAAAGTTAAGGTTTCTTGTCAAAACAAAAACACTATGCAAGAAAAGAGAAGAAAGCTACTACATAACACCCATTCATAATCAAGGGTGCCGCCACCAGTCAGTATAACTGAAAGTGGAAGTTAGCAATTTAGCTTTCAACAAAGAAAAAGAGATTAGCGATATCCAATAAATTCACCAAATCCTTTGCTTTGTGATTGAAAATTTTATTGTTTCTTTCCTTCCAAAGAACCCAACCGCAAGCGTGCCAGATTACTTGGAGAAAAGAATGAGTAAACTGCGGTAACCCCGCCAAATGTCCAAACTGATGAAGATGGTCACAGACAGACTCTGGAGGTATGTAAGTTGACTCCGATCCACTCGTAAACATGGTGCCATAAGCTGCCAAAGATGTCGCATCAGAAAAAAAGATGAATTGTAGTCTCTGGATAGCCACACCCACCTACACATAGTGTGTCATCATGATGAAGGACTCTCCTACGAAGAAGATTATCTTTGGTAGGAAGTCTGTTGCGAAGTAGTCGCCAAACAAACACAGAAACCTTTAGCCGAACATGTTTCAACCAAGCTGCATTAAAAGGCCAGTCTCCAATGGTGTGTTAGGCGTCGTAAGATACTGATAAGTCCCCTTAACGAGATACCCATTAATGGGATCAAGAATCCACCGTCACCTGTCAAGAGTAGAATCCTGCAAAACAACATTCCACAGCAAGTACGAGCACTACATAATGGATTCCTTCTCCCATGCTAAAAGACGCCTCCTCCACTCTCAGACGCCATTTATAACAATATATAAGGGAAATGCACTATTTTGGACAGAAATTTATCTTTTCAACTTTATCCCTTCATTCAAATTGTTTAATCATTCTTATAATTTCGGTGAGTAAATCTTTTAGTTTGTCTTGGAATGCCTGATCACCTATGTAATTGCTTTTTCTGTAGTCGGTTTGACTGCCATATACTTTTGTATGAGTTTTGTCCGTTAATATTCTATGTACATTTAGTACATTAGTACAAAAAACATTTATTAGCTCAAGAATTTTAAGTGGGCTACCAACCACCTAACTTAAAAACCTCATCGATCAAATTTTTTTTTTTTTAACTCTAATACATATCAAATGGTTTAACCCCATTTAAAGAAGAGATATTTAACTTTGATTCAATTGAAATTTGTGTATTGTGAATAGTATGTTCGAGAATATGTTACCGCATTATCAATATTTTCTTTATGTATTTTATGTCTCTCAAGTAATTGTTGTGGAAGCTAAGTTAATTTTAATTTCAATTCTTATACTGAACATCTCAGAATATCATACACTTGTTAGCCACTTTATTCTCTCTTTATCTCTCTCAATCTTTCTATCACACCATCAATATCACATCTATAACACCACTTTTTCTACTTTTCTCTCTCTCAAGATGTCAATTGATTTTGGGATGTCCAACAAACATTTTCTTTTAATTGAATGCTCATTTAGAATAGTTTAACACATCTTGTGCTAGTTTACTCATTATCAAATAAAGTTTGTTGCTTATAAATAAAAAAGGTAGAAATTCAAACAATTTATAAATACATATGCTAGCAAAGAAAATCAAGATATGGAGTAACAACTTTTTAAAATATAGAATGATTAGACATAACAAAAATCGAATACCAAGATATAACTCAACCATAGAGGAGCAATCAAAATATAAAAACTGAATTTAAATCTTAGTGACAATGAGTACAAAATATAAAATCTGTATTTAAAGCTTAAGCGTCAAATCAAGTTCAGATGACTCATAAAGCTTAAGCGTCAAATCTAGTCTAGAGGACTCAAAATCAAAATCGGAGGATTCTTCTTCATCGTTAAACTTTAAATTGTTAATATAATCCACGGTAATAGTTGAAGCCAGAATATTTTTCTTGTCTTTGTTTGAGTTTGAACCTGTTGCAACATTTGCAGTAGACTCTTCAAATTTTTGTACTGCACCAATTTTTTCACCATCTTCAATCCTTGAATCAGTTGCACCACCAATACCTTGAAATCCAACCCCATCATTACTACTCTCAGTACTATTTTTCAACCGAACAAGAGAAGGATTCAATACCTCTTGCAAACACAGATCACCATGAGCATGCCCAAAACTATGTGGGGTAATCTTAGGGTTAGTAGATTGTTTTCGAATCATTGATTCAAATCTACCCCCAAGTGGCATATAACTACAAGTTATAAAAGAGGGGTTAAAGTGAGGTTTA
>Ga0228711_1000480_pt1 | contig 48955 bp, 19 predicted proteins | sample MedpolnodulmetaG_2_FD_177996 | JGI IMG/M metagenome (GOLD analysis project Ga0228711, IMG submission 177996) | Root nodule microbial communities from Medicago polymorpha collected in Santa Monica, California, United States - brown nodules | ecosystem: Host-associated > Plants > Roots > Nodule...
TTTATGCATAAAGACACGAGACATATATTTATCACTAATAAACATAAAAAATATGTGACACATATTTGTCATCATTGCAGCAAAAAAGATACTGACATATTTAAAAATCCACGGGATAAATAGTTTTTATCGATAAATAAAACAAATAAAACAATTTAAGATAAAAAAATAATGGTCTATCACCTGTGCATTGCACGGGTTAACACACTAGTATTTTAACATAAGAGAGAATGAAAGTCTAATATAAACATTTTGAGGAAATAGAGTGTAATTTACTCTTTTTTATTCAATAAATCTATCTATCTAACGCCGTAATTTTTTTTAACATTCAATAGACTTTTTTAATCAACAGCACCAGAATGCATTAGTAATGGATTTCCAATCAACACTTTTTTGGGGTACAACAGCACATCGTTTTTTTAATTAAATTAAAGAATAACTAAAATAAATAAAATGTTAAATCATCATTTTGGTCTTTAAATATATAAGTCGGTGTCACAGTAATTTGTATTCATTAAGGTATCAATTAAAATTGATCGTCGAAAACAAAAAAATAGTAAACAAACTCACAAAATGTATGTACTCTATCAACTTGAATGAAAAAATATCATTTATTTTTGTAAAAAAATCAAGTATTAAAAATTGAAAGGAAAAAACATCACTAATTATATATTTTGTTAGTAATTTTATAAATTAAATTGGGATCGAAAGACACATTCGATGATGAAACTAATTAATGAAAAATACATTTGAAATAAAAGTCACAAATGAAAGAAACATCCGCAGGTATTTGTGTAATTTTAATACATTCAAGTGTTGTAATTGTAAAGACAATTCAACACTCAAGTTAGGTTTCGAGATGTTTTGAAGCTTATATATGAATGATAAACTTGTACATGATCTTGCCGTCGATTGCTTTATTTATATATTCCCATGTGGCACATGAGTGTGGGATTTTTTTATGGTTATACCCTTGTGGCACAAGGGTCGGTCGACCACTTGACCATTTGGAGGGTTCGTACTGGCTTTGAGTGCTTTATTGGGTGTTTCATGGCTTGCTACTAGTACAAGTGATTTGCATATGCCTTTGGGTGTCATATTGGGCCTTTACTACGTGAATAGACTTTGGATGCAAGGACATGGGCCTTGACCCAATTCATAGTAGTAGCCCTCTAAGTGTCTTATTGTTCGAGGTAAGAACTTAAGGTTTATAGTGCTCCAAATTCGACGACAGACTCTGAGTAGTCATTTACGTTAGGATTGTGCTTTGAGTGATGGTCACGTTCATGTGTGGATGAGTATCTGTTATGTGTTTACCTATCCGAGTGGGGTGTTGTCCGGATGAGGAGGTCCTGATGTTTCCATGCGATGTGTATTTTTATTTCAAAAGGAGTCGAAACCTTGGTGCATTATGATTGTGTTAGTTGTTGGCATCTCTTGGTTATCGTTATGTTTGGTGCATGAGGTTACTTCGACATTAAATGATAAACCACTCCCTTTTCAAATATATCTGAGTCGATGATCACATGGTCGTAGAATATAACCACGTGTATTATGCATCAATGGATGGTGAGACGACAACTTTAGTCTCTCTATATGATCTTCATTATCTCTCCAATAGTAGATCACTAGGGGGGTCGTTTTTCTTAGTCACCTTCTATTGAAATAGTGATCACCGAATAATATATTATAAATAATATTTTACCATTTAACACTACAATTATACTCATTTATACATAACTTTTTAGAGGAAAATTAATAATTTTTGAAAATATTTAAAATTAACATTGGATTAGTGCACGGGCTCACCCGATTTCCCAAGGAGATGAGTGGAAGGTTGAATTCAATGAATGTAAGAAAATTATCTATCTATCCAAAACATAAAAAGTGATAAAAAAAGAAAAGAATGAAAGTGTTGGCAATATCATCGTCACTATCAGCATTGAAATCTTTGAATTTGAACCAAACTCGAAATCGAATCTCCAACAAAACTCAGTTCTTTCGCCAAATCCACTCTTCCCCTTCTCCAATCATGGCTGCTTCATCGTCATCATCCATCAATTCAGAATTAGCACGTTCACCACCCGCAATCCCCTTGCCCACTCCACCTCTTACTAAGGCAAGTTCTCATTCATGTGTCGGGCACCATACACACCTTTCATGCTACACTCTCTCTCCTCATGTTTTTTTTTCTTTCATTTTCATTTCAGTTCAAGATTGGTCTCTGTCAACTCTCAGTCACCTCCGATAAGGACAACAACATCGCGCGCGCACGCACTGCTATTCATGATGCTGCTGTAAAGGGTGCTAAGCTCGTTCTTCTACCTGTGAGTTTTTTTTTTTTAATGTTTGTATTTCGAAATGCGATTTTGATTCTTCTGAAATTAATACTTGTTTGGAATTTTTAATTTGTTAGGAGATTTGGAACAGTCCTTATTCAAATGATAGTTTTCCTGTTTATGCTGAGGATATTGATGCTGGTGGTGATGCTTCTCCTTCCACTGCCATGCTTTCTGAACTCTCTAGTTTGTTGAATATTACCATCGTTGGTGGTTCTATTCCTGAACGTTCTGGAGATCGATTGTATAACACTTGTTGTGTCTTTGGCACCGATGGAAAACTCAAAGCAAAGCATCGTAAGGTAGTGTTTGTGGGAATCTTATTTGATTCTCAAATTTATTGTTTTGATGATATTTTCTGCAAAAAAGAAAATTTGTTGGTATAGGATAGATTGGAGTCGAATGGAATATGCCAGTTAGTTTTTAAAAATTGATTTTACATCATTCTATACAATGTTACTCCTATACCAACAATTCAAACATAACCTAAAGGATCAAAATGACTATTTGCTCAATCGTTTTAGTTTATATGCTAGCTTCTTATTGGAATTTTAATTTCATCACACCCGGAGAGAATTTGGATTGTGAGTCATACAGTAATCAGTGTTAGCATTTTCTGATTTATTATGTAATTTCTGATGTGCTGGTGGTGTCACTGCAGATACATCTTTTTGATATTGACATCCCTGGGAAGATTACCTTCATTGAATCATTGACTCTTACCGCTGGCGATACTCCAACAATTGTTGACACAGGTCTAATATGTTCTTAAGCACCCATTTAGACATTTGTTTCCTAGTTTTATCTGTTTCAATATAGATGCACTCCTTTATTCTACCACTGTTTGTAATCAATCGTGTATGAGCAATGTATATTCAAAATACAGAAAATGTTATTGATATCGAATGGCTGCAGATAAGCATGAAGAAATGAAAATGAGAGTTGTTATCCGTATGGTTGTACAATTCAATTAACCTCTTGATATAATCCCTAGCTTCTTACACTCTTGCATAGGTCATATTGAACTTAATTGCCGGGTGATCTTACCTTATGTGCAAATAGTGATTGACTGTCTCTACCTAGGATGACTTTGTTGAAACTAGGTCTCCGTAAAATTTGATGGGTATGTTCACTCAAGGTGTGTTTTTATTTAGTTACAAGAAGGAATATTTATGAAGAAATGTATATGTAGAAGAAAACGACATAGTCATATGCCACAAGAGTGATCTAATTTTTAATTCTTTATGACTATTGTTTTCTTGCAATTGATTTTCCATGTTTTAATAAACTAATTTCAATAATGGGATGATTCATACAGAGGTTGGACGCATTGGCATAGGCATATGCTATGACATTAGGTTTCCAGAACTAGCAATGATATATGCAGCAAGAGGTTTGTCTTTTCAATTAATTTGCTCAGAAACAATTATCTTGTTCCACCTCTATTTGATTGGGAATGATTTGCGTTTTCCATCGTTTTTCATTCATGCCTCTTGATAAGTTATTTTTTCATTCATGCCTCTTGATAAGTTATTTTAGCATTGATGGAGTAACAATTTTTTCCTATGGGGGTGGATACTATAAATGAAATTGGTTCAGATGCTTTTGTGTAATTCTTATTTTGGGATATACTAACAACAACAACAACCAAGCCTTATCCCACTAAAAAAAACTTAATTATTCTTTGGTATCATATTGCATTCCCTTTATTATGTAATCTGTCAATTATTTATATAATCTGTATAATCTATGAAAACTGTAAGCTTTGCTTGAGATTAATTCATCAGTTAAGTTGATTTGTTTCCAAACTTGAACTGCATTGTTATTATTTTTCTTGTTCTTTAGCTTCGGGGGACTTATAATATTCAGCTATTGGCTTCAGGTGCTCACTTGCTCTGCTATCCCGGGGCTTTTAACATGACAACTGGGCCATTGCATTGGGAGTTATTGCAGAGGGCAAGGTAATAACAAATACAACGTAATGATTATTTGAGAACCTGAAACAAATATTCTACTACAAATTCTTTGAAATTTTATATTCTTATATGATTTCTTTAGGTTTCCAGAATGCTATTTTCTTGTGATAGGAACAAAAACACTGTAGAGTTTTAAGGTTCTCATGGGGTAAACTCTCCTGTATGTATGCAAAGTTCTTCTTAGCAACATAGAATACTCAAAGAAGATGCCGCAACAACTAGAACAATCAGAGCTGAAAGAACAAACTTTCATATTGGGCCTAAGCTAGTTAACCTAACTACAAAATTCTGTTAGCCTCCCTCATTCCAGTCATCACCTCCTAATTCTTTTTCATTGCTACCATCATTGTAGAATTTCCCTCCCTAATTTCTGTCTCTTTTTTCATTACTCTCAACCTATCACTTTTTCTCCGCCGCCTCCTCTTTGCACATGACAGCGTTTATCCCCTCCCGTTTCTGTGTGTGTGTGTGGCCCATCAGTATGCTAGATACTTACCAGAAATAAATAACCACTATAAACCTGACTGTTTTGTAAATTTTTCCCTAGTTAGTAGTTGCATCCATCAAATTAGACTGATAGTTCACTGAACCATATTTAGAATTTGCATTAGGAATTTATGGACATATATATATATATATATAATCTAGGTTGTAGGAACAATGAGAAACTTATGATCATACTTTACTGCCCAAATATATTTTAGTGTCACCTTTCTCGTTGTTTTATCCCATTATTACCTTCCCATGACTCCTCCTTATCTTCAGGGCTAGAAACATGTTAATACTTTTAAGATATTGATTGATTTGAGAATAATGTGTTGGAATTTAACAGAGGATCAAATCATAGATATGAACGTATATCATATTATTAAAACAAATTAGTAATGTTGTAACCGTGTACCTTGGATGACTGAAGAATCCTTACTCCATAGAGACTTGGGAGAATTAGGGTTGATAGAATGCTTTTGCCTTTCATTGACGAGCAGTTACATTTTGTGTTTCAGTATATCTAACCTAATAGGATGACTAGATTATATATCCCCCATCAGTGGAGGCAGGAGCCTCTCAATGGGCTAACTAAAAAGAATGGCTCAACCCATCACGATCCGTTCACAATAAACATCATATTGGGCTTTATTGTGAGCGGACCATGATTGGTTGGACTGTTCATTTTAGTTAGCTCATTGAGAGATCCCTGCCTCCACTGGTGGTCATATATATTCCAGCCATCCCATTAGGTTAGATATACTGAAACACAGAAAAGTAAGCGCTCATCAATAAGAGATTGAACATTCTATCACCCCTAATTTTCCCAAGTCTCTATGGATTCTTTGGTCATCCAAGATACACGGTCATAGCATTACTAATATGTTTTAATAATATGCTATACATTCATATCTATGATTTTGATCATCTGTTAAATTCCAACAATTGGTATTAGGGCCAACTAGATATGTTGTATGGCTTTTATTAATTGATGTTGATATGTAATATAGAGTTGAATTGCATGATTGTTCTTGCTGTTGTTTTTGATGAATAATCTTTGTTGAATGATTACACACACACACACACATATATATATTAATTCCAACATAATGATGATCTACAATCCATTTCTAACACGTGTTTTGCTTCTTGACATGCAGGGCTACTGATAATCAGGTAATGACCCCTAATTTTTGCAACTCCTGTGGATTTTTACTGCAGTCATATTTTTTGATAAACACTACATCACATCTAATGTGTTTTGCTTATTTATTTGGTGGAGTTCATGATCTATGAGCCAAATAATGATCTTTAAAAACATAACTTTTAATTGGGGAGTTATTTCCAATGCAAATGAGAAATCAAGAAAAGAAACTACCAAACCGAAAATTCCGAAGGAGTTCAGCATGAATGTGTGATAAGTTCTAGAAAGCAAATGCTACTCTACATTTGTTGTGTAATTGTGCCTTTCAGATTGGTGTATTTATAGATGAGCCATATATGCTGGAGATGCTGAATCACTCCTTCACATCTCCAAGGGAAAAAATAAATAAAAATTGAAAAAAAGAATTTGCCATGGTATTTTAAGTTGAATTGTTGGGATTGGTGCGGTTGATTGGTTGATTAAACTGGGTTGTAGTGAGGAGTCTCTATATTATAACCATAGTATATTGTGAATTGCAAATTTTATGCTCTGAGATAAGTGGATGCTTATGGAAATTCATTTCCGACAGTTATATGTGGCAACCTGTTCACCTGCTCGGGATACTACTGGTGGTTATGTGGCTTGGGGTCACTCCACTCTTGTTGGTCCAGTAAGTATATCCTTTATGTCTAGCTTTCCTTTGGTTGAGCCATTTAAATATGCTGACTATGCAAGTTTGTATTGTATGTTCTATTTTTAATTACAAATAGAAGGAAAAATATCTTTAATTGTCAGTAAGGCACAAAAACTTATTGTGGACCATATCAATGTGTCAGTTTGGAGAAGTTCTGGCTACTACAGAACATGAGGAGGCAACCATTATAGCTGAAATTGATTATTCAATACTGGAACAGAGAAGGTTTATTTTCCTTCAAACTGCAATATCTCGCACATGTTTAACTTTTGGTTGCAGTCATATCAATTAATCATTATGAAAAATTATTATTATTTGATTACTCAGGACAAACCTCCCTGTGACTAAGCAACGGCGAGGTGATCTTTATCAATTGGTCGATTTGCAGAGGTTGAATTCCAACTGAATGGAGCGGGACTTCTAATATTTGAGGCATCTGCATAATTACATTACCTTGTAAGAAGCATGCACACGCCATCTTTTATGGTAATTGGATGCTGTATTACTGATGATGTGGAACCCAAACCCTGAACTGAAAGAAAGAAATAAAGGAATTTGTGCTTTCTCTATCTGTTTGGTTTGTTGTTAATTGTGACCATGGTTACTAGCATTTCTCAAATAGGGATTGGACATTGTTTAGCCTGTGAGGAAATAAATGAACTTGGACGTAAGTACAGGAGCGGTATGTTGTGACTTGTGAATTTATATGTTGTGAATTGTGTCGTCTGTATGATCAGTGACTCCAGGTTGGTTCCAGTGTAGTGCGGATCTTAGGATTAGGCTATGAGGAACTGGTTATATGTAAAACATATGTCGGTTTCACAACATAGGCCGAAATGGATTCAAGGTTCTAAACCTGCAATATGCAGGTGTTACCCTCAGAGAATACTTGCACCCGTTGTGAATAAATTCATCATGTGATCTATCTGTTTAAATAAACCATCCTTTGATTTAGCAAAATATGTATCAGACTGCTCAGTTAGTAGACTCATGCAGTTGAATGGAGGATAAAAATGGGTCTGCCTCGTGTGAAAAACATGACTTAATCATTATCTACCCCCCGATCTTCTTTTTATTTTTTATTCATATAGGATGACATGACTTGTTTTACATCATGCTTAGATCAAATTACATATTAATACATATTGTTTTAAATTACATATTAATACGTATTGTTTTTAAAAAAAAGAAAAAGGTTCCTTTAGCTGATAAGTTCGTTCTTTTCCAGTTTGGTTTGGTTGGAAGGGAATGTAGGAAAGCTGAGCGAAATCTCTGCAAAAACATACACATTATAGCTCTCGTCCTAAATGGAGGGGTATGGAGGGGAGAAAATATTCATTTATTTAATGTCATCTGACGTTAAATTTAGGTGTGTTAGCGGATTGCGTTTTAGTAGCTCTCTTGGTTGTATCTCAAAATCCCGTTTGGCTCTGGATTAATAGTTGATGTTCTTCGCATTGTTTACGGTTATCCGGCAGCTCGTTAGTGGCCGAGCGAGATTTTAAGGTGCCTTTTTTAATTTGATCCTCAGACAATTTATTTTTATTGAGTAGAGTTGAACTTGGTGCGTCAAGATTTACAACACACTGTGCACCTACCATATGTGCGCTTTGGCTTCATGTCATGCCTTAAAAAACATATCTATATAGAGCAACTCTTTCATAGACACAAACATAAATAAAAATCATTTGGGCATGACTAAATGTTTTTTGTTTGTGACCAACCAAGACTTTCTCATCTATATAATGGAGGAGTTAAAATATTAGAAAACTTAACTTATTTACACCCTTATGTCCAATGTTTTGAGAACAGTTTTAGGGGCAGCTTTAATAGTATAATTAATATGTGTATCCTTTCCTTGTTTCACAATATAAGTCATTTTGGTAAAAAAGGATTGTCTCATCGTTTTAAAATATCAATAAAGTATTGATTTTTTTCTCTTTCTATTATAATCCTAATTGCTCTCTTTTTTTCAATTTTTTTTTTCAAATTCTTGTAATTTCACTTTTCCATCCCATTAATAAAGAGTGATTTTGTGAAGTAAATTATCATTTTTATATATAATTAACATTTTTTCTAATTCACATGTCAACCGTTAAGATTACTTATATTGCAGGACAAGTAGAATATATATATTTTTTAAATATGCCTAAAAAGATAGAATTATTATTAAGTTCAAGATTGACATTCCCAGAAATATATGGTTAGGAAATGACTATACCCATATTTATTATAAGTTTGAGAAAAATATAATAACTTTCTGTATCTTCTTTTGTTCTTATGAATTTATTCTCTTATTCTTACGAATTTATTTTCGGGAAGATAGAATGTACATTCCCATGTTATTTAATATATAATTTTTTTTAAAAACAATTATATCTTTCAATTTTTTTAGGAATGTGAAGTTATACGTCAACATTTTTTTTAAAAAAAATACCCAAGAAACAAATTCTCATTCCTTCAAAAAAAAAAAAAATCAAATTTTCATATTTACATTCTTTGGTAAGTTACTATTGGTGAGAATAATTTTTGTGTCGGTGAGAAAAACGCCCCTCAAGATATATATACATTTTTTTTTTGAAGGACCTTAAGATATATACATAGCAGGGCACTGATATAATGGGAAATTTGGATGTGGCTACCAGCAATAAACAAGAAACGGAAAGAAAAGTTGGAGGCTGAACTAGAGAATGCTTATGGAACTATATGCTGCATACTGATTGTTAACTCAATTTGATGTATCTTGGTAATCCTGTTATTGGTATTGTTAGTAAGCCATGTGGTGATGTATTATTACTGCTTAATCTTTTAACTGATTTGAGATACTGTGTTTGGGGTGTCAGTTTGTATACACGGAGCATAATAACTTATTCTTCAACGTACTGTGTACAGTTTTAATATAGATTTACTTATTCAGACACAAAAGAAGCAGGTGAGTTGAACTCGCGTATGAATGCGAATATAGATTTAGAGGTATCAATATGATTTCATCACTTACCAGTTACCACTATTATACAAATACAGATGGAGTAGACTCTTATGAGTTATCATTCAGTTCAGTTGTATGTTTGGTGAAGGGGCAATATAAGGAATCAAGCAAGTATCAGCAAGGGCAAGACAGTCGATAATATAAACGTAGTACGTACGTGTGCCATGTGACTCTGCGTGCAAGTTTAAAGATTGTACACACACGGGAGTATCTCACTGACACAGACACTTGGGAAGCGATGTCAGGTTGCTATGTATGTAGCCATATCCTGTCACGTGGTACATTGCCATTGCGTACTCGCATGCATGTTGTGGGCTCTTTCTCATTTATTGTCTTCCAAGCACAAATCCTATCAATAAGTGCTATATTATTTCCGTTTCAAATTAATTGAGGTAGTATTAAGAAACTTTTTGCATTTAAAATTGTGTAATCAAGGCTTTCAAATTCAAAAAATTGTCTTTTTTTATTTAATTTTTCCTTTTTTAGATACCTTAACCAATGCCCTGAGAGTACCGGTTAACACAACCCTTAAGAAAAACGTATAAGTGGAGAAAAGGAAAAAAAAATGATTTTTCATCTTTATAAAATTTTTTGTTTTGTTTTTGTTTTTTGATGGATATAATTTTGACATGTTTTAATATTTTTTGAACATAATATAAATATATAAAAGTTGAACATAATAAACTAACACAACATTGATACAATTTAAACATAAAAGAGTTATAATTTTGACGTTCATATGAACATAGAGTAGCCATTAAGGACCAAAAATAAAACAAATTTTTTTGTGAGGATGAAAACATTAATTTTAATTTTTTAAGGACTAAAATCAAAATTCGCTATATTTATAAAGACGAAAAACTTATTTAAACTTTAACTTATTTTCTTAAATTAGTAGCGTATTCACTTTATACTTCTTCCTTGCCATTCTTTGCCATTGAGCAAAGTTGTCACCCAGAAAGAAAAAAAACCAAAAAAAAGTTCTACAACTAAGTCTTTGAAACTTAAATTATGATTTTCACATAATCATGTTTTTATTTTAAAATAATTGATCAATAGATATGAAAATAAAAATCACCAACCGAACTCAATTGAATAATTGTCCAAGTAATTGAAAACTACGTTGAGAAACAAAATTAAGGGTTCTATCTGTGATTGATTTGTGATTGATGTATGGAATTTAGAATTGGAATTTGTTGATTTCTTTGAGATTTTTGTAGTAATAGGGATTTGAATTTGACTAATAGACAAAGATAAATGGTAGCATATAGAATATTGTTGGATCTGCCTTGATGAATATTTTTAAAATATCAAATTTTTATAATATATTATTAAAAATATTTAAGATAAAAATTGTGAATTAGTATGTGTGATGGGTCAACTGTCATGTAACATAGGACATGACTAATTATTGTAAGTGGGAATGGACAAGTATTCACACAATCCATAAACATACGGTTAATGGCGCCAATTAAAATCATTTAGATCAAATCTGGAAAGAATGATTGAAGCTGAGTTGTGGGTCTAATTAAGCTCGTGGACTGCTGACTACTGAGAAACAACAATATGTTTTCCTTTTCGCAGCACAAAATTTTCTTAGCTTGATTATCAATCACTTATTGAAATCTCTCCGTGCTATTAAATTCATCAATATCCTCAGAATACTGTCCCTACTAAATATTAAATCCCATAAAGATATGCATTGCATCAGACCTGAAGGGATCATTGTCTTATTGTGTTTTTGGTAGCCAGCCTTACCTTGCTTAGCTATAACCATATTCTAACCGTTAACAGCAGCTTCCTTCAAATTGGTCATCACGTTCGTTGAAGCTGAATTAAGAGACCAAATGATAGATTTTTTCTGATTCAATCGACCTTTATCTCCAAGATAGGGTGCAAAAATTAAGAGCATGTGGGTCATTTATGTTATGTCTAACAAAGTTTGTGTCGTGAGGGAACTATACATGAAAGAAGAAAACCAAATGTTGAAAGTCATGTGATCTTGACAAGAATTATAGTGACACAGCTTTGGTGTACCCATATTGCTAATAGTAGTGGTGGGGATGTGGGATTTGCTGTATTACTTCTTAGTGTAACTCCGATCTTTCCTTTTTGGTCTAGCTAATCATGATGTTTTGCTTTCCCATATCTATATTTAGTAATTTTTTTTTTGTCACTTTTTATAACTACCCACCAAGTTACCCAACTCTATGTCATCCAAGTGCTATCCCCCATTGCATGTATTTAGTAAGTATATATTGAAATAAATTAATTATATAATTAATTTGCATGTTTATTGTATTAGAGTTGCGTTTGAAAAAAATATATTAATAAATATACATCTGATGATTTAAAATGGAAAAAATTGAGTTTTTTATTTAAGAAGCTATATAAATAAAAAGAGAAGTCCAAATAAAGCATAAGATGTGTCTGAAAAGGAATAAATACAAAGTGTTGAAAAAGAAAAACAATAGCAACCAGATAGCAACATTACAAGGTGGAATATCCAAAACAAACACAGATTTATCCATCAAGCGTGGTAATAATGAAATAATTAGGCTTGAACACCTTAAACCACCACATATAATAGAGTTTCACCATATCAATCATCTAAACGACTCTTTGTTGTGAAAAATCTTAAGGATATGACCCTTCCAAATTTTCCATATATAGTCAACTATGTTATTTGAAAAGAGAGGCAAATATCCTTCTGGAAAATATGGACACTCTCAAACTTAAAAGCATACAAACCAATATTAAATGGAAGCACACTAGATAGCCCTAACCACATAAAAATGATGCAAACCAATTTTTTGAGGAAAGTTTAAAGTGGAACTTATATTTGATTATTTTTCAGATGTGCTTAAGTAAATAAGAAGAAACTACTATGATCGAGAGAAGGTAATCGAATAAGGTTACGAGTTGTAAGGTCACAACCATAAATTCAATTTAATTGCTCTATGATTGCCAAATGGGTTGATTTTACAATGAAAATAGGTTAGTCCGACTAACATAGATCTATGTCGGAGTCTACTTTAGCCCTAGGGCTCTTTTTAAAATTTAAACAAACAAAGCTAAGACATTTTAAAAAGTCTAGTTAGATAAATTAAAAGCCTAATTATAAATAAATATAATGGTCTATAGAAATATAAGTATTTAATTATTCATTAAAGATGAAATATGTTTTCAACTACTGAAATTATATTTGTCTGTTAGATCTAGCTCAACGAGTAATACCGACATCGTTAAGTTAAACGTCTTCATTTGGTTCGAATTCGAAACTTCATAGTTGTGTTTGCGATGTCAAATGGTTTACCATTTCATCTACAAACAAAAAACTACTAAAACTATATTTGGGGTATTGATAAGTTTTTTTTAGTAGTATTTATTTAATATTAAATAGTTTTTTATTTAACATTCAGTGAAGTCTTGTTTTCTTAGATTCATTGAATAATTAATGTATATGATTTATAATATAGACCGAATACATCAATTATTAAATGAATCTGAAAAAGTTATTATACATAAGACCATAGTGAGTATTAATTAAAGATTAAAATGTATTTCTCTTTAAAAAAAATAAAAACTGAATTCAACTACTGAAATTATAGTATATATTTTTGAATTACGATTTTAAATATAATATTTAATTTATATATATTTTTTGCACAATTTGATTGATATTTTTTAGATTAAATATATTTTTAGTAGTACTTCTTTAAACAAATTGTTAAATTCCAAAAGATAAAGAAGAAATATTCAAACTCTCTATATCTGATCATATTAAACTTTGAAAATAACTAAATAATTGAACTTCAATGATTAATCAGTTTCATCATAGATGAATCGTCTTGAAAAATCAAATTTAATTACCAAATACAATAATTCTTAAAACATATTAAACTTACTTCTATCAACAAAAATTAATAATGGCATGTCATCTCAATTGTAAAGTGAACTTTGTAAATGTACCCGTTATAATAATAATACTTTTAAATTTACCTACCATATCAATTATCAAGCCTCAAATTTTCATTTTTCAAGATACATTTAACCTTGGATGCCAAACAGAGGAATTAGTAAAGCCGTCAGGTCAAATTGAAATAATCTCGCGGTGGGATTTATTTACTGTAATTACCAAACCATATTTAAACATCTTAAATATTTTCGGCCCATAAACAGAAAGAAACTAGGAAAACGAAGACATTAAATTTCCATAGCCATCGAAATTGGAGGAGTACCTGCCTTGCACGCTCCCCAAATTACTCCCAACAATTAACCCGACATCATATTTATATTTTCCACTTTAACACGGCTCAGTTTGATAAATACAGCATCAGAGAATAAGTCATGGATCTAAGGTCACTGAACGAGCTTACAGCGAATAGCTTATAAGCTCGTCTAACAAAAAAAGCTGTTTGGTAACAGTTTTTTACAACGAGCTTATAACTTATTTCACGAAGTTTGAGCTTATAGTTTAAAGCTTATATCTTATCATCTTTTCTTCCATTTATACCCTTATTATTTTATCTAAAAACCAATTTTACCCATTGTAATTTATCACTCCTATTATTAAAAATAACACATTAATTATTGTAATAAATACAATGCCTTAAAAAAAAGTCTCGTTGACCTTAACCTTTGCCTTTGCATTCCATTTTATTTTTATTTTATAATTTATGCTGTACATTTAAATGAATATAACCTTTGGTTAAAAAAAATTGCATCATAGAATGTAACATTTGTGTTAGATTTTGCTAAAAATAAAATACAACTGTGCTACGTATATATAGGATTATGATTTTTTTCTCTTTGATAAGAAATATACGATTGTTTTTTATTTTATTTTAAAAATAAATTTTTATAAATTATAAAAACTGATAAAAGAATAAATTTAAAATAAAGCTTAAAAAACACTAATTTAATAATATATAAATATATGTACTAAATTAAAACAATTAAATTATCAATTGTCCTTTTAAGTCATTTGACCTTTATTAGTTAATTGAACCGCTAATTTTACCAAACACTTTAATTAGCTTATCAACTATCAGTCATCAGGTATAAGCTATTAGCTATAAGCTATCAGTCATCAGTTATTAGCTAAAAGCTATAAGTTATCAGCTATCCGCTATTTTTACTAATCAGAGCCTAAACATATGAGCGTACCGTGAATGTGACTGATTGAATGTGAATTGTTGGGCAAAATTAGCAATTGAACCAACTAATAAAATAATATTATGATATTTTAATTACGATAATAATAAGGTAAAAATAAGAGTAAAAATATATGATATAACCTGGTAGGATAAACTCAAACACTATTAAAAGTTGCATCTCAAAAAATCTATAAACTCGTGAAAATAAGCTTGGGAGAGATTGACGTTACAAAACAATTCTACTTGAATTCTATGAAATTATTTGTTATAAATTACTCTGATCACATTTATAAACAAATTTTGTTCTTTAGATTAATTAAATAATTGATGTGTATGAAATATAATATGGTCCAAATACATTGTTTATTTAATTAATTAAAAAATAAAAGTTTATAAATTTGACAAGAAAATGTTTTTATCGGTCTATACATAATTTTGTTATCACTTTAAATCCCCAATTAATTGATCATTGTGTTCGATGCCAATTTTTTTTTATAAAAAAAAATGATTTTGGTCTTGTGAGGGAAAGAGTGAAAGAGAGTCATACTATTGGGGACTAAAAGACATACTTGATTCATTGAAATTACATCGTTATCACGTCAACATCTTGATTAAATATTGAATGTCAAAATTGTGATAGACTAAAATTGCTTAATTTCATAAATTAGAGGACTAAAACCGCATGTTTAAAAATAAATTAAAATTCCGGATTTCGAGAAATAAGTTGTCCAAAACTGCATTTATGCCAACATTATTTAAGGTAGCTTCTCAACAACTAATATAAGTTCATAACATAGTGAGAAATAGAGAAATAATATTTGCACAACCATTTTTGTTTTAAGAATATGCGATAAGAAAGTACCATTTAAGTTGAAAGAAAAGTTCTATCGAACAGCAGTCAGACTGACGTTGTGGTATGATACGGAGTGTTAGGCGGTTAAGAGTCAACACGTGAATCAAGTAAATGTAGCAGAGATGAGGATATTGTGCTGGATGAGTGGTAAGACTAGACATGATAGAATTAGGAATGACACCATTAGAGAAAGAGAGTGGGGGGAACACTTATAGTAGAAATGTTGGTAGAAAATCAGCTTAGATGGTTTGGGCATGTAGAGAGAAGACCCGTAAATGTCGTGTTGAGAAGAGTAGATCAAATTGAGGAAAGTCAAGTTAAAAGAGGTAGAGGAAGACCTAGGAAAACCATTAGAGAAACTATTAGAAAGGATTTAGAGGTCAATGAGTTGGATCCAAATTTGGTTTATGATAGAACACTATGACGTCATTTGATCCATGTAGCCGACCCCACTTAGTGGGATAAGGCTTGGTTGTTGTTGTTGTTGTATATCTTTGATTGTCTCATTCTAGTTACCATAAACTCCTAAGAAAATAAGAGTGATTGCTCTTTGGATGCAATGCTTTTATAAATATTGTTAGCTTTCACATTAGTTCGTACATGATGTGAAAAGATGTGGACATACCACATTACGTCACCTTACATCAGTTGTCACCTAATGCGAAAAGTGCTTTTCAACTGATGTGAAAATTCCTTTCTGTAGTAGTGTTCTTGCATAAATATGAGTTTCACTGCATACTATATTAGAAAGTTTGAAAAATGTTATGCAGAGAAATTAACTATTGTTGGAAGGATCGAGATTCTTTATTGACACATGAGGGTTTTGTATGATCTTGATCGTTAATTTTAGTCAACTATGGGTGGTCAACACATATTAATTGATGGATGATTCAGATTTCAAGCAGGATGAAAGACACAGGAGAAGGTAGAAGAAGATCCGTTACCATTGCTGAAATGCAACAATAATATAAAAATAAAGTGGAACTTATTTAATGATTTTTTAAGGGTGTGTTTGGACGAAGGATCCATAATGAAAAATAATATAAAAATATGTTATATATAGTAAGTGATTTAAAAAAAAAAAAGTAAACTATTCAATGCCTTCCTCTTCTAAATCTTCAATAAAAACACACCCGATTAGTTGTTAGATTGAAATGAATGAGTGCGAGGGACACTTACTATGAGTAATTGGAGATGTTGTTATACTAACCTATTCCTAACGTATTGGCTTTGCCAAAAAAACAAAGGCCAAAGTTGATCAACGACTACAAATTCGAATTTGAGTGTGATGAAAAGCAAATAAGAAAAAGCAATCAAGGGTGCAGGCAAATGCAATCTGGCAAGAAAGGAATGCCATATCAGCAGATGCCAGTGTGGTTCCCATTGTAAGATGATGCAGTGCAGATGCACGCGCGTGATCACATTAACTTAACACCTTTATATACCTCTCTTTTCCCCTGTTCCCTTCTCATTCATATTCATTCACTCTTCTTCTAAACTCCCAAAGCGTGCTTTCTCTTTACACAACCAATCAATTACACCTTCACGTTTTCTTCTTCCATTTCCACACAAAACATAACCACCTTTTTCTAAAAACCTAATAATACTTTCTTTTTTACCCTGTTTCTTACTTCATCATTTCATTTCATCAATCATGTATAAGTTTGAGAAAACTCATAGAGAACAAAGATTTCACAACAACACTTTAAACCCTTCATTCTCTTCCACTCTTCTCGACCAAATTTACCGTTCCTTTGACGAAGGAGATAGAAAAGGCTCTGATATGAAGTTCTATACAGAAACAACATTTCAAAAACAGAGCAAAACCAATGCTAAATGCAGCACAGTTGTTGAAGAACAACCAAATCTTCGTGGTGTTTGGAAAGAAACAGAAAAATTCAGAACACAGATAGACAGAAAGTTGCATCTTGATCATGAGATTCATGACCAAGATGTTATGTTTTTCAGCTCAACTTCAAGTTCTTCAGATTCAAGTTCTGGTTTATTATCATCCTCCTCTGAAACAGAATCAATGTACAAAGCGAAATCACGAGGTGGTTCGTGTTTTGCTCCTTCAAGGCCTAAGCCAGTGAAAACAACGGTTCCTCCGGAGAGAAGAAACATTGCAAACGAAGAAGATATCTTAATCAAATCAAAATCAAGAGCGTTGAAGATTTACGACAATCTCAAAAAAGTGAAGCAACCTATCTCTCCAGGTGGAAAACTCACAAGTTTTCTCAACTCTCTATTCATAAACACGAAGAAAACAAAAACCGTTTCATCTTATGAAGACGCAAATGCAGAGACAGAGATGAAAGGTAAACCAGGACAAGCTTCAACAACTTGTTCTTCAGCTTCTTCGTTTTCACGTTCTTGTTTGAGTAAAAATTCATCTATATCAAGAGATAAATTGCACAATGGTGATAAAAGAACGGTCCGTTTTTACCCGGTGAGTGTGATTGTTGATGAAGATAATCGAGCTTGTGGTCATAAATATTTGAACAAAGGAGTTACAAAGAAGAATGAAGAAGTTGCTAGAGAGTTTTTAAGAGAGTATCATCTTAATCATAAGATTTTGAGGGATTTTTCTACAAGGAAAAATGAGGATGTTGTTGTTGATGATGATGATGATGATGTTGAGAGTTGTTCAAGTTCAGATCTTTTTGAGCTTGATCACTTGGATGTGATGGGAAATGATAGGTACTGTGAGGATTTGCCTGTGTTTGAAACAACTCATGTTAGTACTAATCGTGCTATTCGCATAATTTAATTTTAACTTTAATTTGTAGAAGTGTAGAACCATATAATAATTAACTATACGGGTTATATAATCATTTTGTTTATTTCTTCTTGTTAGTGTAAGTATGAATTCTAATTCTAATCAAGCTTGAGGTGAGTTTGGTATCTTGTGCTAACTGCCAACAACATTATGAAACGGTTGTAATTTTTCATAAATGATCATCATGTTTATGAAAAACTTGTGCAAAATTATAACAAGAGTCTTTCTGTACAAAATTAGTCGCTATCTAACTAGTTTTACCATAACCAAGCGTGTATGATCGTACGCCTGAGAGGATCACTTTTTGATGTACATATGGCCGTGTACATAGACATCTCTACTTTCTCTATATCTCTCTACGATTAGATAATACTTCATCTTTAGTTTTTTTAGCTACCATTTTTGTTTATACTTCATTACGAAATGAGTATAGTACAAATTAATCTTTTTAATATTTTTTTAAAGATACATCAAATATTTAAAATAATAATTAAGGTGAAGCAAAATCAGGAACAATGAATCCCGGTATGATAAACCAGTTCATTTTCCAAGTTCGTTATGTCAACTACATATTTCTGCAGTATCATTTGTTTAATACTCAATTAATTAATGGGTAAATATATTACTGTACCATTTAAAAATGTGTCTGGCTACCATGCACTCATAACAATTTAATATGCATGAGTTTCACCATTAGACTTTTTAAAAAGAATAAAAATGAAACAAGTTGCAAAACAATATTACTTCTACGTTTGATTCATTAATATGTACACACACTTAAGACAATTCTTCGAAAAGAAAACATTTGTATAAGAAAATAAGGGTATATTTAAAAGAGTGGTGTTATTTGAACAACCATTTATTTGACAATTTATGAGACAACCATAATTTACAAAAAAAAAAAGAAGGTATTTGAACAAAAACCAAAACAATAGAGAGATAAAACAAAAAATAATGTGCGTATAAGAGAGAAAGTTGTCACAAAAGTTATCATAAAACGGATGTTCAAATATCATTTTGTCAAGTTCTCTATTTAAAATTTGTTTATGAATTAAAGTTATTTCTTAACTTTATACTAGTAAAACAAAGTTAAACTAGATGTAGTACATGTTACTTACTGACACATAGAATGTTTGGAGAGACCAAACAAGAATACGTTACGATAAAAAGCACAGTAGCTAGGTGATTTATTTATAAAAGCAATCGAGTAGGGTACATACTTGGGTTTCTAAAAAGAAAGAGGTGGGGATGTGTTAATTCTTTTTCTCCCGATCGTGATCAAACATTCACATTGATACTGTGACAGAATAGTTAGCTGAAGGAGGAAGAAAAACAAAAGTAAGAAAGACCATTAAAGGAGAGAAAAATAAAGAAAAGAGGAAAACGAAAGATTCGTGATCGTAATCACAAGCAAAATGAGAGAGAGTGACGGTAAAGAGAAAGGCAGATCTTTGCTCATGGGAATGGAGAAAGTGATCAATACTACTGCTGCCAGCTAAAGCTACTGCTTTCTCTCTCGATCCAATTCCTATTTAGTGAAAAATCTCTATCTCATACCTATTTAGTACTACCCTTAAACAATCCAAACATATTTTAATCTAATCGTAAAAATTTAGCAAACTTTTAAAAAACCACACTTTAATAATTTTTATCTAGCACAATATACTCAATTTTAATTTTTAATTTCTATAGAACGGTACCTTATACATGATAATTTGCATAAGTTTAAGCAACTCATACTGCTACGAAGTTCTCGAAAACAAAATATGAAGTGACGATAACAAGTGTTTTAAGCAATTTCTAAGATATCTCCACTAAAGACGCTCTTACGTACACTTCCGCTTTTTAATGAAACATATGTGGTTAAGATTTGACGGCCAATCAAAATGATTCATAAGATTTTCGTTATGTTTGTTCTCGCTACATTAAACATTTATGAGACAATAACTAGCACCATTTCCTCCATTCTTAAATCCAACCCCATTTACTTTTAGTAGGATATTCTTACGTAACTTTTTGTTATTACCAAATAGCTTACACATTTTAACATGTAAGAACTTACTTTTATTTAATTGTTAGTGTTATTGATCAAATGAGAGTATAGACTCCGTTTCATAAAATTAAAATAGATGATAACATTTTAGTTATTAATAGTAGATAATTTATGTCATACATAGTAGATAAACTAGTTAGCTCATATTAGAAAATCTAAAAGAAAATAGTGGTGTTATTGAAAAGAAAAGAAAAGTAGAGGTGATAATAGGTTAGGCGACATTAAACTTTGTGAGAGTTAAGTTTGGTTTAAGTTGAAGACAAACCTATTATTCGTATATTAAATCCATTTTTAAGATTTGACTTGGTCTTTTTTGATATTCATATGAGGTCTATTTTATGGTAGTGTATGCTTCCATAAATACAGTGATGTCGGGAGCGAGATTGTGACTGCCTTGTTTTTTCCTATGGTTGCTTTGACCTTACTTTGTTGACTCTTTGGAGGACACTTTGTATGGAAGGCTAATTTAGATGATCAATATTCAACCAAGAGTGGTTATCACCGGCTTTTTTCACACAATATTTCTATTACATCCAAGTATACTTGGAGTTGGATTTGGAACTCATATGTCTAGGTCGTGTTTAATTTTTTATATGACAATCCTACCATAATTCTCCCCCTAGAGCTGTCTTGCATAATAGAGGAGTGAATGTCATAGCTAGTTGCCCCTTTTTTTGTGTTAATGTGGAGGAATATATTTCTCATTGTATGTTTGGAATGGTTATGGGTTCCAAGATGTTCGAATAACTTCCAACGGTGAGGCTATTAATGATATCCGAGCCTAGTTGCTTCTTTGGTGAAAGACCATGGTACGGTAGCCCCTTTGATCATGTGGAACATTGGGGTCTCGAGAAATTCATCTGTAAAGAGATACATCCAGTGCATTGTTAAGGAGGTATTTGGTGAGTTTCTCTCCTTTCCGTTGTCGTTTTGTGTGAGGTTGGTTGGCATAAAGGCTATGAAGCACGGATACGGATATGATCACCGCACACGACACAAACAATGACATTGTAGGCTAGTATGTTAAAGCTTAAAAAAAATCAATAAATTTATGATTTAACACAAAATATGAAAATAGTTTTTATTTATGTAAATAAGTTAGTCTGATTGGCATGTAGTTTAACTTTTATAGCTAAATAGACTTAAAAATAGTCATCTTGTCCATTTTTGTCCGGGTAAAAATTTAGTCTAATTTAAACATGACAAAGCTAAATCATAGATGTCTTTATCAATCAGTCCATCTGATCTATTCTCACCTCTTAATGTTGAGGCATGGCCGCATGTTCAATTCAAGTTTAATTATAAGCAGGTCTGCGTGCATCCCCTCATCCTCATTTACATGTGGAAATGAATCTAGAAGCACTTGTTGTGGAGCAAGAGCCCTTAACGACATACGTAGATACATATAGCTATAAATGCCATTCCTTATTTATTATCAAATAGGCTACTTTTTCTAACACGAATTAATCGATATAGGCTACTATTATTGTAAAATTAGGGCGTTATCATTTCTAACAAAAATTATATTTCAAAATTCTTCATAAACAAATTATATTGAAATGAGAACCACCCACGATATATACTGAGATAGGGTTTCTATTATTTTTCCTTGATAATTTGGTAGGGTTCATTTCATTTTTCTTGATAATTTGGTATGGTAGATCTAATAATAGCCTACTCAAATAAAGCATATAATTAAGATCACTATGAGATGATGAGCATGCATATTGCATACGGTGTGGAAATGGATGAAGTCCCACTTAAAAGAATCTTTCTTTAGTCAAAGTACTATTTACCAATATATCATATACTATAAGCTAGTATAAGTTTGTTTATTTAGCTGATGGTGATTATCTTATTTTGTGTTTATTTGTCTAAGTTGAAAATAAGTACCAAAGAAAGTTTGTGTGTTATTAACTTTAAAAACTGAATCACTGGATTAAAATTTTGGGTTGGGATAGCTATCGTTTTCGTGGTTGGGGATTCCGTACGGTGTGTGAGTTGGAGAAGTAGCCAAGCAATGATGAGAGGAATAAATTTTCGCTGTCTCATACAAAAGACTCAAAGACAATCTTTTTCTCAAGAAAAGAATTGATATACATGCTCAAAAGAGTTTGCAACTGCATATATGATTTATTTATTTTTTCTAAAACTAGGCATAAATATGAGTATATGCTAAAGTTTTTTTTATTCAATATACTAATGCTTTTCATAAGATATATTATCATATTATATACTATATAATGGTGATCTTATTAAATTATACTTATTAATTATTGGTATATTACTATTATCATAATAAAAATGGAAAATAGTTACTTATAAGTGATGTGGATGTAATATTAAGTAGAAAATACAATTGAAAAAATCAACTGAAATTACATTAAAAATTAAAAGTGCTTACACTCTTTTTAAGACTATTTTGTTTAGCAAATATAACTATTTAGGATTGGTCTAAAGGTCCAATCCTTCAAAAGAAAGACAAATCTAACCCGACAATTCGCCCAAGACTTCTTCAAAGATTCACATCTACAAGTGTTTTTGGAACTGTAACATTCCCTTCTCCCATTTGTTGTCTTCAAAGGACAAATATAGACAAAAGACCGAAGATCTGACGCGAGATCATCTCAACGATAATGCATTGTTATCTTTTGCGACTCATCTCTTCACTATAAATAAGTTAGCCAATACTCGTAAAAGGTACACAATTTCTATCTCAACACCTCTTTGCTTTCACCCATTCTCACATTAACTTGAGTATCATAATTGCTATTTTCACATTCCATGATGACAAGGTGCAATCCAACTGGTCCAACAAGTTCGGCAAATTTCATCAATCTATTTCAAATTAATAGCAATTAGTATTATGAAACAAATGGAGTATATCACTAGAGCTCTCTGCCCGTATTTAAATTACGCAGCACATTTTTTTCTTTAGAGAATCACATAAATATATAATTTGCGGTGTATTTTGAAATGTGGGGATGTGGAAAAAATATAAAGTTAACGAGACTTTGTTCGGAAGGTGGTAACGAAGAGATCCTAAAAAATATGGATTTTTGTTATTCCCTCTGTACAAAACACTCGCACCCTGCAGCCATGCCTAAAATACCTCTGCGCTAGTTAACTAATACAAGTGTAGAAAAACGGAACTTAGTTTTTATACATGTGTGTGCTTAAGTCACGCCGCGTGATCACGCATCCCCACGTGAGTTAACTCACGCTAGTTTTGTTTTGCTAAATATTCAATGTTTCGGTGTCATATGAGCATGGATTATGCTATTCTCTTCTTACATATGTATGTGTCACAAACCTATTGGGTAATAATATGAGGTGTCCTGTTATAACAATAGGTGCACACCATAACACATGCATACCGCATGATAAAAAATGCATAACAATGGGTGCACACCATACCACATGCATACCATATGTTATAACAGTGTTATCTGACAGGAATAAACATGTTCAGCATGATGGATGCAATGCATGCATGAGGGATGCAACCGTCACTAAAAAGAAAATGGAAAATTGAGGGGGAAAAACAAAAGCACTAGCGTGAGTTAACTCACGCGGAGTACGTGAGTTAAGTAACTAAATCCCGTTTTTTACATTTGTGTTAGTTAACTAATGCAGGGGTATTTTGGGCGGTTTGGCTGGGTGGAAGCGAAACTTGCTGGGGAAGAGTAGAAATAAAAAATATGTCATTCGAGTTTGGTTTTGCTCCATTTATGAGATATAGAAATATAAACATACATTCTCTGGTTATTATTAAGCAAAATTTTACATGTTAAGTCTATTCAATTAATGATGTATATAGTCATTATTATATACTATATACATCATTTAATAAATGATTTTCGCTTATTAAATTGACGGGATGATGTAAGTGATAATTTAGTGGGGTAATAGATCTTATAAATGGATCCCATTAAGCTATCGCTTGAAGCAAAGCAAACTCATGTCGATCATGTTTCATAATTTATTGCAAAAGACAAACATATACTACTTGGTTGGCGATCCCGAGGGTGAGTTTCTATTACTACACTGTTTTATAACCGCTTTCACTTTATCATCATCCTACTCAAAGTACGAATAAAGTACTTAAAGTGATTAGGGATGATCGTTATGAGTATGACCTCTACACAAGAATCTCTTTCTCTGCCGCTTTCGTTCTCTTTTAAAAACTAAAACCCCAAAGCTCATAATAACGTCCACACGGCAAAATTTGTCCTAGATTCTAATGCACCATTTTTTCTTCTTCTTTCTGATAGTAGTCTTTACGAGTAATTTAAAACTCCCTTTCCCGTGCTCATAACATTAAAAAATCCAAAGGTATACTAGTTGGCCAGCAAGAATATCCGATTCCTTAATTTGAAGCAAGACACGTAACTTATCTCCGTGCTAGTTAATTTATATCCTTGCTCCAAATTAATCCAACCGCTTCAAATGGATCTAGAACATGATTGTGGTCACTAGTAGGAAGTTAGATTGCGTGCAATCCTATGAACTACGAACACGATACGTGTCCGACACCAACACATATAATTACACTTAATTATGTGATTTTCTTAAATTATTAGCACTGTCGGCGTGTCAGTGTCACGTGTCCGTGTTGTGTCTGATGTTTGTATCCGTATCCGTATCCGTGCTTCAATAGGTGCAACCACATGTTTTCAGCATGCACGCCGTTAACCACATCAATAGTCGTTGATTATACGGCTATGGATATGACTCACGCCGTGAATTTTAAAAATTGAACACCATGAGATCCGAATTTTAACTGAAGAGGTGAAGTTGATACAACTCGATGCACTAAAATTCCCACACACGCACGTTGTAGAAAAGGTTGGATGGAAATTTGATGATACATGAAGATTTTTTTTTGACAAATGATACATGAGGATTGTAATATGTTACTCTCTATTTAGTGTCACTTCGTCTTGTTTAAATAGCTCAATCAATTAATGTAGTATAAAATAAAAAATAAAAATTATAGTATGATAATTTAGTTTGAATTTCGAATAATCGATTAGTAACAATCACATAAAAGTGATACCTTAATCATTAGAAATTAATAGTGGATATATTTTTTAGTTTGATTTAGTTTGAAGTGGAACATAGATAAAAATGAAAACAATTCAATTTAATTGATTAGAATTCTTATTTTTTGGTTTAATTTGCTTCTATTGATTTTGACAGAATTTTGTGCTGTATAAAACAAATTTTTTTTATAGTAAATAAACAACAGTACCCATTTTTTCCCATGATAACGTATCACTATTTGAATGTGAAAACGACCCATGGACAATTTGCATTCCAATCAACACGTTGATTTCTTCAATGTTCATCACAAAGTCCGTCTAAATTGTCGTGTGCTATTCCGGCATACATTATACCACAAAAAAAATAAAGTACAAAGGCTAAGGCACTTAATCCATTTATGTTGCACCATGTACTCCACAACTCAATAATATATTGTCTCCTCGTACGACAGAAGAAACAAAATCAGAAGAAAGAAGAAAAAAGAAAATCATGAACACAAGAAATAGTCCTCAAACTCAGAAGAGCCTGTCTCGGCAGTCATCGAAGTCGAATTCGAGAGCAAAGCAAGAGCCTCTTAGTCCGTTTTCTGGTGGATGCTGCCGAGGCTTCACTAGCGTGAAGACTGTGGCATCCACCACATCAACCTTGCAACAACATCAGCTCCAACAACGTTATGAGAGTTTGGAAGTGAAGGTATATATTTTTCTTTGTATATTATGTATGTCAAACTAAAATTCACATGTTACGCTATTTTTTTTTTTTAGGTTGGGGGTGTATGGTTATGTTGTGGGATTCGATCAATCACACTTTAATTTAGTTCCCTAGGATTAATAAAACAGTGACATCCTTACAATGAAGAAAAAATTGCATAACAATAAGCAAGCAAGATGTAATTGTCAAAGTTAACCATTTAAATTTTTCAAAATTGCAAACAACCAAATAGTGTGTTTTGATTTTGTTTCAAGTTTTCAAAATTTCAATTATAGCAAAAGTTGGTAAAATTTAGATTTTATCTGGACAATAACATAAAACTTTTCAAATGAACCAAACTGGTCATGAGTTCGATTTCTAAATGTTTTGGGTTCAACAAAAAATTTCTCAAATAAAATTCAAACATCCAATACTTAGGAGGATAGAGACATGCACGGACGGATGCATATGTGTTGTGGTGTGGGCTTGTGCTACACAAAATATTTTAAATTTTTATTTTTAAGTAGTATAATATAGTAATAGTTGACATAACCTACACTTATAACACAATATTTCTCTCTTGGCCCACACTTAAATCTCACTTGACACAACAACACAACCTTGTTTTCGAATATATATTTAATGCTTCCAATTAATATGTACAGTGCCCCCACTTTTCAAAATTTCTGGATCCGTCACTGGAGACATGCCTCTCAGATTGTTCAACCTTTAAAATAAGTCGATCAAAAGTTATAATCTGATCAAAAACAATGATCGGGTCGTAGCATCCGATAAATTTAGTGCAATTATACAATATGATAAATATGAGAGTTTCTTGGTATTTCGGCCTAGAAAACAAATAAAGGGCCAATATTTTGAGTTCACTTTTTTTCTTTTCTATTTCATGATATATCATGAACGTAATATAAAAACATTGAAACTTAGCTTCAATAGACTAAGCAAAATTTTATAAATTAACATTGTATTTTATCAAAATCGAATATGCTGTTTGCCAAATGTTAAATAAGTTAAGATATTTTTATACAAACTATAGATAAAAGAAAGATCAATTTTTAGTGTAGTTTTTTTGTTCGTTTCAATTACACTTTCATTTAAATTATTTTATTTATAATTTTATACTTTTTTATTCAATCAAATAACTTTATTTTTTAAATATCTATATCCATATATAAAGGGAATGCCATGTTTTGAGGTAGCCCGGTTTTTCTTCAAATTTTATCTTTATTTGAATTATTTTATTTATAATTTTATCATTATTTGCCCAATCAAATTACTAGTTTTTTTTTGGGCTTTTGCCCTCTTTTGTACCAAAAAAAAAATTACTAGTTTTTTCTTCTTCTAATAATCACATGAATTTTATAACTTCAATTATTTTTGTAGAGAAAAGAAGACAAACAGACACATTAAATATTTGTATGCACACTAGTATAGTACTGTTAATTACAATATACTCCTACAAATACAAAACAATATTTTAGGTAAATCAATAGATAAAATAGACATGTTAAATAAACTAGTGTAGGCATCTATATCGTGCACAAATTAGATATTTACTGAAGAAAATTTCTAAATGATATTGATACTAAAAATTTTGAAGAATCAATTGTATGAGAGAAAAAAATGTAGCATACTTTGATCATTTAAAATATACTAGTGTGACATTTTCTTCAACAACAAAAAAAACCACAGTGACATTATTTAGCATCAACAGTTGCACTATCTTACTCTAAAAAAACAATTACATTATCTTAAATAACCATGAAATAAATAATAAATAAATAAATAATCAATGAGGAGTGTTACCAACCCTATATAATTTGATTGGCAATTACATGAGGCTCATATAAACTTATCAGCAGGGTCGTTCTTACGAATCTGGAGACTCGGTTCTGTAAATGAATATAAATCTGTAATAAAATAAAAATGTATTTTTTAAAGAACAATGTTCTATTTAAATTTTTTAAAAGATAAATACAAGGTGTCATATATATGTGGTACACCCAAATGTGAAAATCACTACCGTATACACGAGAAACTTCAAACCATCCTCCCAAAAAAACACTCACCTAACACTTAGTAGTACTATTGGGCTATAAATATTTTTTTGAAGCCCATACCTTGGGAAGACCCAGTTCTATTGAGCGGTTTGTACACCCCAAGGTCCTGCCTTGTTAGGCAGCATATCAATATCAATCAATTTTTTTTTGTTGAAGGAGTCAATATCAATCAATTAGAAAGAGTGTGTTGAAAAGATATACGGGACCAACTTAATAATGTTATGAATGGACTAGAAAATAAATAACAATGGTACCATATATCTAGTCTAGTTATTAAGATGAAGATCGTCCATGTATCTTGTTTTATATTTACATTGTTTTATTGAGGAATGTTAGCAACACACATTCTAACACACACTTTCCAACACACTCTCTTTGATTGGTTAAAATTCACATGGGTCCCACCAAATCATGTGGGTCCCATATAAATTTGGTGGATCCCATATGAATTTTAACCAATCAAGGAGAGTGTGTTGAAAAGTGTGTGTTAGAATGTGTGTTGCTAGCATTTATCTTGTTTTATTAGTATATTTATATTTTCTTGATATATTTGAAGACTAAGTATTTAGGGTTTTTTAAAAATAAAAAAAGAAAGTATTTAGGGTTTATAAAAAATGAAAGAGGGAGTATAAAAGTTTCATCAACTTACCATATATGTGACACAAGTAGGTGGCAGATTTGGAAAAGGAGGTGCAAAAGCAGACAGAACTCAGAGTGATGTATAGGAAAAGAATGGAAAGGACACAAGACTACTTACGGTACTGCCTCCAAATAGCACAAGAGAATGGAATCTTGGAACACATTATCCACTCCAAAGGTGAACTCCAACATTCTCCTCTCTCGGCCTACAATGTAAGTTCCATTACCAATAGTCCTCGAAACAGTCCTAAGCACCAGCACCACCCCAATCTAGAAGCAATCATTGATCAAGCCAAAATCAATGGATGGTATATCAACCCAACCGAGGTTAGTACTACTCACTCAACATGACACATTTCCATCAATATACTGTCTAAAAGTTCATATTATGTGCTGTAAAATACAAATAAGTATCACAGAATTTCATTTTAAAGTCAAAATGATAATAAACACTTAAGTTTCTCTTTTATTATATTGGCTTAATTGCTGTTTTAGACCCATAACTTTCTCAAAGTTGCAATTTTGACCCCCTAAGAAAAAAACTACAAAACAGCCCCCTAAGTTTTGCAACTGTAGCAGTTTTGGCCCCCCAAGGCAAAAATAAAATAACACGTGGCACCTCACTTAGGGTGGCACGTCAGCGTAGACCGAGTCAATATCAGCCTTGGGGGTTAAAACTGCTACAGTTGCAAAACTTAAGGGGCTGTTTTGTAGTTTTTTTTCTTAGGGGGCCAAAATCGCAACTTTTGGAAAATTAGGGGGCTAAAACTGCAATTAAGTCTATTATATTTACTAACAAAGATTCATTTGACTACTAAACTAACTAACATAAGACATGTTTGAAGGTCAAAATGACTACTGAAACTTAAATTTATTTTATAATTTTGATACATTAAAGACAATAGTGACAATGCGTCCGCATTTAAATGATCAAAATAATAACTTACTCATTTGGTTATCTTTTAAAAAAAAACTTGAGCAGATTCAATTGGAAGATAAAATAGGGCAGGGAACAACAGCAGAAATTCATAGGGGAACATGGCGTGGATTTGATGTGGCAGTGAAGTGCATTTCACCTGAATTCTTTCGCACAAATGCAAACGGTGTTGAATTCTTTGCTCAGGAAGTTGAAACTCTCTCAAAGCAACGCCACAGGTTTGTGCTTAATCTAATGGGTGCATGTCTTGACCCTCCTAATCATGCTTGGGTAGTTACTGAGTATCTAAGCACCACACTTAAGGAGTGGCTTTATGGTCCAGGCAAAAGGTACTAGAGATATATATACCTAGATGTTACAATTTCTATTGTACTAACTAACTAACTATATTATTTGATAAAAAGACGCAGAGATAGAATTGTGCCACTTCCTCCTTTCAAAGAAAGACTCACAAGGGCCATAGAGATAGCCCAAGCTATGCAATATCTTCACGAGCAAAAGCCCAAAATCATTCACCGTGACTTGAAACCCAGCAATATTTTCTTGGACTTTAACTTGCATGTTAGAGTGGCTGATTTTGGACATGCTCGTTTCTTAGGGGATGGGGAAATGGCTCTTACTGGAGAAACAGGCAAGTTTAACAATAAATATACATAGATTAAATTGATAAATGATGAAGCATATTGTTCTGACGCTAAGACCATACACTTTTATGTTTTCACATTTTCAGGAACATATGTGTATATGTCACCAGAGGTGATACGATGTGAGCCTTATAATGAAAAATGTGATGTATACAGTTTTGGAGTCATATTGAACGAGATTCTAACAGGAAAACACCCCTACATTGAGACAGAATATGGTCCTGCCAAGGTATCATCATCACATTGATCATGAATTCTTATTCTAATGATTTTTGTCATAAGCAATTCTTGTTGTAATTTCTTGGCTATATCACTAGAAGAAAGTCTTACTCTTTTTTGTAACATTTTTTTATGATTATCTTGTTAGATTGCTATGGAAGTCGTAGAGGGTAAGCTGCGGCCTACACTTCCGTCAAGGGATGATGGTGAGCATCTTGGAGAATTGATTGACCTTATACGCCTTTGTTGGGATGGAACTCCATCCACTAGACCATCCTTTGATACAATCACTCGTATTCTCAAAAGCTATACCAATAGGGTCCTTCATTAATTTTCAAAACAGTGTATCAGAGTAGAGAAATCAAATAAGCTATACCTATATGAATTAATATTTAATTCTTATGTCATGTGATTTGTTTTAGAGAATTTTATGTGGGATTCACATTATTTAGTAAAATTTATTTGAATTTCAATCAAAATAGTACTACGGGAAAAACACTTATTTGTGACCAACTTCAAAAAGATCTGTGGCTGCAAAACAACATCAAAAATTACTTACAAACAAATCCTTCACAAATATATTGTTAATTTGTGGCGAAAAAACACCCAAATTGGTCCCTTAAGACCAAGAAATTATAATTTTTCTTTAAGAATTTAACCAATTTATAATAAAGAACTAAGGATGTATTTCCTAGCTTTAAGACAAATTGATTCTATTGATTGATTGTTGAAAAAGTTTATGCTACGAGGCATCTTTACTGTAACCAATTTTTGTACACATAATCCATCAGATCAATTCTCAAAAAGCCATTATCAAAGAGTCATTCTCAAATAGTATGCCCCATTAGCTTCTTGTCATAGAAGCACCACACAAATCTGGAAATGCAGGTACTGTGTGCCACCAGGCCCACAACAACCAAAATTCCTATCTGTACTCAATGATTCAACAACAATTGCAATTACAAATTAATTGATATCCAATTATGCAATCCAATATCGAATCACAACCATCCATCAATGCACCATCTTTGTCTTACTATATCATTCTCCAATCGAATGTATGGTGGCAAATGGCAATTATCGTACGTTTTGTCGCACTATTATTTTCCTTTTACTCATGATTCATGACATTGAGGCGCATTAATAATTGCACACGTTTACTCGCAGAAATCACTTTGCGCGGTTCAAATTACATAGTCATAACTCATAAGTAATTTGATTGGGTCAATGAAAACAAAGGTTGATTTCCAAATGTCCAATACATAGGCATTCACATTCACCGGCATATAAATTGATTTTATTTAAAGGAAATATTAACAAATGTTTTCGTGACTCTAAAAAAAAGTATTGGCAACTCTAAGATTTTTATTGATAAATCTTTTATAAGAAATATATATTTGTTTAAGGAGTCTATTGGTTATAATTCATCTGTTAAGATGAATAAGTGGAGTTTTTGAGGTTTAAACTTCAACACATGCATATTATAATGTATTGTACCTATCAACTCAATTATGCTCATGGGAATAAGAATCTATATAATTAATTCATTAGAAATTGAAGTATTTTACATTTGTAAGAAATAATTTCTTCACTTAAAATCTTTAGCAACACTCTTTATCTAAAAGTTTGTTGAATGCAAGCAAATATTTAGATACATTCATGAAAAATTGTTTATGACATCGTTGTTACATTCCAATGACTCTTGCTTCATTGTTTATGTCATGTTTTGTGTATTTATTTGAGTATGTGGTGTCTTTTGGGAATTCGACTTCAATAGATCATAATATGTGGGGATCTTGTCTCTAGATACTGCGAGTAGCGTGTATTCGTTGAATCGACAAGAGGTCCTCAATTGTCTTTTCTAGACTTTTCTTCTTAGAACTTATCCTAATTTGGCCTCATTAAGGATTCTACTTGAGGATCCTATTGTATTGACTTTTTGAAGTCATTAGCGCTGAGTTTTTCCTCGTACCTAATGTATATTTTCATGAGGTGGAGAAACTCTTTAAGTGATCTAGGTTCTTCGACTCCAATAGCTTAGAGAAAATCAATCCCTAGTTAGAGCCCCCTTTCTAGTCAGTATAACTTCATTTTTTTCGTTCGCCTTTCAGACACGGACAACTTCTTTGTTGAACCTTTCGATGTAGTCTTAAAGAGACTATCTCTTTCCTTAGAAGATGGCTTCCAAGGTGGCAACCGTATTTGGGGTGATGCACTCCCTTATCATGCTTTTGTACCATGACATGGTTCCTTTCTACAACGTCGTGGCGAAGAGCCTACATTTGACCACTCCTTGGATGTTACGAACTTACGATAGTCGAGGAGGGCAACAATATTTTTGATGTGTTTGTCTGGATCTGTGGTTCAATCGTTAGGATCCATCTGCAGTGGCTTCTCCAAACTTGTTTAAATATATGCTTCGTGGATTCTCCTTATGAAGGGGACCTCTTGGGACCTGCTCATCCTCCTCACAAGATAAGGATCCGAAACGACACGGTTCTCCTTTCGTTTGGTGCCTTGGCCTAGGATCCTTCTTGGTTTTTAAACCCGAGAATGTCGTAGCGACCGAACCTTTCCCCTTCCGCTTGTTGGTATTCCATTCGACGAAAGAGGGTGTTATGCTCTTTAATCACCTTGTTATGGTTATGCAAGGTCTGAATGATGTTGTTGTGCATTTTTTTCATTCTTGAAACGGTGGCTAGAATAGCTGTAGGAGTTGGGGGCATAAACATGCATTTCACGTGCTGGCGCGACTACTGGCATAGGTTGAGGCTTGATCTTCATTCTTGGTGTCTCGACTGGTGATGAGGAGGCAGTTTCACACTCTCTAAGTTTGTTAGTTTTTTCTTTTGAAAAGAAAAGGATGGGGAATAACTAGTTTCTCAAAAATGACGCTAGTGATCTTACCTGATCAGAAGAACAATGTTTTGTGAGAAGCTTGTAGTAGGGATGACATGGGGTGCTTGCAGAAGACACTTCAACGTTCAAGTTAGTATTTCATTCAGAAGTTTAATGATTAAGGAGAGATAAATCGTACCTTGGAGCACACAGGATCGGCAAAGGTACATGCATAGCCTAGATCGAGACTTTAGAACCCGGTCTCATTTTCACAATTAGTTCTTAGCTCCCAACAGGTTTGTCGTGACAGGTTTAAAGAAATCCGCAAAAAATAAAATAGCAATGTAAACAGGTTAATAGAAGGAATACATGTTTCTTCACGCCAAATGAGTGTAGAAACACTTTAGCAATCCTTATTTGATGATCTGAGACTACATTTTTTCAAAAATAATAATAATTGAAACTTTGATAGAAATGGATGGATTAGGTAGGTGGGTGTGATGAAGAAGTGTACGACAAATGACCTGGTGTAGGTAAAGGTACAAAGGGATCAGCTCATACGCCTGATCGCAAGCAAAGGAGACGTAACTTCCAATCGCAAACTAACGGAAAATAGGATCTAATGCGGGTATTTTTGGCCATTTAAGGTGCATGTGAGCAATTAGAGGTGCTTATAGAGCAATTCTCAAATTAGCTTTACATTTTCTCAAAAATCTCTAAAAAAAAAGAGTAAACCCTCATTTGGGTCCTTGAAAATGTCACTTGCTATCACACATGTCCCTAGATCAATGTAATTTATTAAAAACTCCATCAATGTTAGTTTTGTTGGTCAAATTAGTCTGAAACGTTAACTTGGTGTTAACTATGATGATGTGTCCTTATTTTTGCCACGTCAGATGCTTACTGTTTGACCACATAAGCGAGGGACCAAAATGAAAGCAACGACTCTTTCATCTTCTAGAAAAAGATGAGAAAACTCCAATCCTCATCTTCCTCCTCTTCCCTCTTCAAACCTCCATCAAACATCAACAAATCCAACAAAACAACAACGAAATCCCAAATTTTAGATCCATACACTCAAAATTGGTAGTTTATATTTCTTTCCTTTTCAAAACCATCAATTAATTAATCCAAAACTAAAACATATAATAATCAAAATCCAAAAGTTCCAGATGCAAAAAACTCTACAAAATCCCAGTTCTAACAATATCACCTAATCCATGCTAAAAACCTACTAAAATTCTCCAACATTGAAATGATGACACAACTAGAGCAACAACAACAAATTTCTAAATAAATTTTCATCAACAGTAGCAACAACAAAGATTTAAACTTCATCAACACCAAGAATCTCAACAACAACAACAAATTTCTAATTAAATTTTCTTCTTTATTAAATAACCCCAATTTTTGGGGTGAGAATCTACAACAGATTTAGGATTGATACAAATTATTGGTGGATGGAGCCTTATGGATTTAGATGAACATGGTGTGGGTGATGAAGGGGGATGAATGGGGAAGGGTAAAATGAAGAAATAATAGACAGAAATCGATCTCTAGATCATGCTCCTGATTGGCATTATACTCCAAGAACTAGAAGGTGATTTGCTGCTGCCCATGGTGTTTCTGTGCATCACCCCACCCCCACCATATTCATACTAAATTCAATTTGGGTATTAACTTTGAAAATGAGAGAGAAGAAATTGGGGACGAAAATGGGGTTTATGGTTTGAAATTAAGATTGCAGATTGTTTGTTTGATGAAGGAGTGAAGAAGAGAAGTGAGAATAAAAGAGGGACACAAATGACCATTGCAATGTTTGTTATCATATGCAATTAAGTCTCTTCGAGCTTGGAAGGCCAACAATGCAGTTGAAGTGGCAAGTCAAATGGACACATCAGCACCGTTAACACCAAGTTAACGTTTTGGATGCATTTAACTAACAAAACATACATTGGGGGAGTTTTTGATTCATTAAATTGATTCAGGGACTAGTCTAATAGCGAGTGACACTTTCAAAGACTCAAATGAAGGTTTACTCCTAAAAAAAATATCTTGATTGTTTAAAACAAAATCATTTTTTAAGTCAAAACAAACACACTTAGAGTTCCACGATAACCGGATCATTGGACATGTTGGAAAAGTATAATTATGTATAATTATTTTTTAAAATGAATTTCTAAGTAAGTTTTTTATTATCATCATTGTTATTATTTTTGTCAAAAGAAAAGTAAGTTATTTTTTTATAATAATTTTCTAAATATGTTGTTCAGAGCATCTTTACCTACTCTTTTAATACGTAGTACAGTAAAATATCAGTTGGGTTAGGTGAAATTTTAAACAATGCTTTCATAACAAGTTTATAACCATTTTCAGACCCTACTTTGCCCTCCTATGTGGTTTTTCTTAACACTATCCTTTTCTTTTTACTGATTCATCACACTATCTTATTTTGCACTATCTTAACAACCTTACTTTCATACTATTACAAAAAAATTAAGTCTTACATTATTTCCTTTAATTGCATATCTTTATCATCTTTCTTTAATACTAAAATTCTAAGTAAGTTGGTGGTTAAGTTTAGTTCAACTAACAATATCGAAATTGTTATAATGAATATTTTTATCGGATTTAAACCTAAAACTTCACGATTATGTATAAATTTCGGTGGTGCATCTCACTTTATCTACATAATCAATATAAAAAAAAATCTAAGTCAGCTTGTTGTAAGAACAGAGAGAGAAAAAAACTAAGTCGGCTAATTAGATGAAATTTTAAACAATGATTATTGGATTTTCAGACCCTACATTGCTCTGTTTGTGGTTTTTCAGACCCCTCACTTATTGTCTTTTGATTTAGATTTGGATTTGGCTTCTTAGTAGTACAAGAATATCAATTACTTCTTCCGACTTATAATAATTTTCACATTTACAAAATAAAATCCTAACGACTTATATTTGCTTTCTTAACTAATATTCCAAGACACTCATTAGCATTTTTTTAAATTTAAATTGAGAAGAATTATATATGAAATCAATAATTTTTTAAGATATTTTTTTGGTCCTGATGAAATTAAAGTTTTGTTTCTTATAAAAAAGAGCCAAAGGAGTACTAACTTAAAATTTAGTAATCAATATTATTTTGAAAATTGTATTTATGTTGAGACATTTTTTTTCTTCAGATGTGATAGTTATAATGATGGGAAATAGTATCATTTAACCAATATCATTTTCTTAAAAAGAAAGTAGGCTGCAATCCCAGTTTAACAACTTAATTGATATAAATATCGTACTTAAGAGAAGCTAATCCATTGTCATTAACACTTCAAGTTCTGATTTTCTGCTCTAACTAAGATTTGGCTTACAATTAATCTGCCTGTCCCTGAAACATCAGGGTTCTTTGTTGACCAAGCCACTTTATATGTATATGTTATGTAAGTACTGCTACCTTTTTAATACTTTCAATCTAAATGATCATATTAATCAAAAGGGTCACTAGATTCCTAGTCCAAAGTTTCCTTTCTTTTTGATCCAAAAAAATAAATATTCCTAGTCCAAACTGAACTTCTTCATACATACATGCGTTTCAACCTTTTCCAGCGAACTTTTTGGAGACAGAACTAGTTTCATGTTCTTGTATTTATTTATAATAATAGTACTATACTAATACTATATCTAACTTGCTCCATTGTATTTATTTATTTAATTTCATTTCTAGTAATAATTGTTCAACACTACTTACTGGTTTGATTGATGACCAAGTTATGGAGTTTACTGATTTCTACAAGTTTCTATTTTTGTAATATGCTTAGGTTAATGAATGCATGGTAATAAGCATCAAGGTGGTGAAGTAAACATGATGGATAAGAAAAGAGAAGTGGTAGTGGCAATTTCAAATGTGGGTGAACTAGAGAGCCATGACCAAGATCATGATCATGGTTTGAAAGTGTTTGAATCTTATGAAAAAGAGCTTGCTTCAAACTCACCACCTTTAAACTGTGCTTCTCCTGAGATAAGGTTCACCCCAAGCTCAAATACACCCCCGCAAGTTCCTGCTACAAATGAAAACCTTACCACGAGAAAAACTCTCCGAAGATCAGTGTATTCTAAGCCCAAATCAAGGTTTGTAGAACAATCTTACCCTATTGATGAGACCCTTTTAGAAGAGAATGTTACTTGGTCAAATTCGCAAGAACAATCAGATGTTACTTCACCTTATAGGAACTCTTATTCACCTAGAACACCTTTAATGGCATCTCCAGGTTCTTCTTCTGGTGAGGATCCTGACGAAATCATTTATAGGAAAGTTGAATTTAGTAAAGCCCAGCATAAGAGACTAGCGACTAAGGTTTTGATCGAATTGTTCATGTTTGTGTGTGTCGTGGGTATCTTATTGGCTAGCTTAACAGTTGAGGAACTGAGAAGGATACATATTTGGAGTTTAGGGCTTTGGAGGTGGTGTATGCTTGTGATGGTGACATTTTTTGGCTTGTTAGTTACCAAATGGTTCATGCACATTGTCGTTTTCTTGATTGAAATGAACTTTTTGTTGAAGAAAAAGGTGCTTTATTTTGTCCATGGGTTGAAGCAATGTGTCCAGGTTTTCATTTGGATCAGTTTGGTTCTCCTTACATGGGTACTTTTTATCAATCACGAGGTCCAGCGATCTAAATTAGCCGCAAGGTTTTTGAATGATGTAACATGGACTCTTGTTTCCCTTCTCATTGGAGCATTTTTGTGGGTTATAAAGACATTGTTGCTATCGATTTTGGCATCAAATTTCCATGTCAAATCTTTCTTTGATCGAATTCAAGAATCGATCTTTCATCAATATGTTCTGCAGATGCTGTCCGGGCCTCCACTAATGGAAGAGGCTGAGAAAATCGGCAGATCTCAAAGTATTGGCCGTTTTAGTTTCGGGAGTAAAACTGTTAAAGGTTGCACAAAGAAAGAGGTTATTGATATGGCACAGCTTCACAACATGAAGCAAGAGAAAGTCTCCGCGTGGACCATGAAGATTTTGGTAGATGCAGTGATGAATTCAAGGCTGTCCACAATCTCTAATTCACTTGATGAAAGTTTTTATGATGTAAAAAATGAACGAACTGGTAAAGAAATTACTAATGAGATGGAAGCAACTGCTGCTGCCTATTATGTTTTCAAGAATGTTGCTGCTTCCCCCTGTTGCAAGTAAGAATATAGTATGCATTATTTTTTTGGGGTAGTTAGAATATAGTATGCATTATTACTTGTAGAGTTATTGTTGCTTTTAAGGGCCTATTAGTATTTAGATTGACTTATTTGAGTTTATTTACTAGTATAAACATTTGTGAGATGGACTGGGAGAGGAAATGGAAACAACTTATGATATGTCCATAAGCTTTCCAAGGTAGCTAAACAACTTATGGCTTAAATGAAAACAATTTGACTTTATACATAATCACTCGTATGATAAACGCTTAACTAATTTGTATATCCAATTTGGGCCTAAATGTATATGCCCTTCTCCTTGTTTTGATATACCACACTTGTTGTTGCTAAAAAGTGCTCTCTTTATGAATAGGGACATTGATGAGAATGAACTCCGTAGATTCATGATTAAGGAAGAAGTTCCTTTTGTATTTCCCCTGTTGGCCCAGGCAGATACAGGGCTAATTACCAAAAAATCTTTAGCAGATTGGGTGGTAAGGTTTATATGTTTGTTGAAAAGTTATCATCATCACAATGAAGGATTGAAATCCTGTTTCGACTATAATGTTTGTGTTTTTCAGTTAAAGGTTTATCAAGAACGTAAAGCACTGGCGCATGCCTTATGCGACACGAAAACAGCTGTTAAACAATTAAACAAGCTTGTGACAGGGGTCTTAGTAGTGGTGAGCATAGTAGTGTGGCTTCTTCTAATGGAAATTGCAACAACAAAAGTACTTGTATTCCTCTCATCACAGCTAGTACTAGCAGGGTTCATGTTTGGAAACACATGCAAGAATATATTTGAAGCCATCATCTTCGTGTTTGTAATGCATCCATTCGATGTTGGCGATCGATGTGTTGTAGATGGTGTTGAGGTAACTTATAGCAGCCAAATTTATTTTTATTGTTTTGAGATTCGCATATTAATGCATCGAATTATCTGGCAGCTATTGGTTGAAGAAATGAATATATTGACAACAGTATTCTTGAAGCTTAATAATGAAAAGGTGTATTATCCAAACTCTGTCCTCGCCACTAAACCAATTAGCAATTATTACAGAAGCCCAAATATGGTTGAAAGTATAGAGTTCTCGGTTGATTTTACGACACCAGCAGAGAAAATTGGAGCACTGAAAGAAAAAATAACGAGGTAAGCTACTGAAAAGTGCTATCACAAATTTGGAACAACTCTTATTGCTTTAATCTTAAGATTTCTATGTATTTCTTTGTTGTAATGTTTTGTTTAAAAAAAAATAGGTACTCGGAGAGGAATCCACAATATTGGCATCCTAATTTCAGCTTGGTAGTAATAGAGATTGAAAATGTAAATAAGATTAAGATGGGTCTTTATGTTACTCACACAATGAACTTTCAAGAGTTTGGGGAGAAGGTGAATCGGAAAAGTGAACTAGTGATGGAAGTTAAAAGAATATTTGAAGAGCTCAATATCAGATACAGCCTTCTTCCACAAGGTGTTCATCTCAGACACATAGAACCTGATACAAGTTCTCTCAAATGATGATTCATAGTCACTACTAAGCAACTGCATCATATGTGCTCCTTTTGCTTCTTTGGTCTGCCAAATACCATCACTTCTTTTTGTTTGGTTTGTCAATTCATGAGTTATGAGTGTTGAGACTGGTTCAATATATAAAGAGTGAAAATAAAGGCTTTAATAGAGAGTGTTAGCAATACTTATACATCTATGATTACTAAATTATGTATTCAAAAGACTTTTTAAGTCTTATGTACCAACGTTGTATGTAAAATTTCGTCCTAAGGTTGAACTTCTTCCCTTGAGTCTGTTTATAAATTGATTGGCTCAGCATTACTCCTGATGTTTGTTGTATGTGGGGTTTTGTTCCTTTTATCTCTATCGTTAGTAATATACACGTACATACGCACTTTTTGGAGGTTGCATTGATAAATGATAAAATAAGTTGTTCTGAGGTTAAGACCTTGTGTTTTTATATTTTCACATTTTCAGAAACATTCATGTTTATGTCACCAAAGGTGATACCATGTGAGCCTTATAATAAAAGGTATATCAATCAATACAATAGGGTCATCACTTTTAAAAACAGTGTATTAGATCTACTAAGAAAAAAAAATCAATGTAGTAGAGAAGAGAATTCAAATAAACCATTTATTTACTTCAAGAACAAATGCATTTTTAAAAGAAATCGGAATGCCGGCTTGCTTGGGAGATAAGATGAGAATGGGACAAAGAATGAAGAAAATTAATGATACAAGTTTCTGGAGGCTGCACATCACCGAAGAGGATGAAGAAATCACAGGGCACGTTTCTGGTCCCTGCGCGTCGCACAGGGTCATTAAACTGGAGCTACACATCACTTTGAATTGCAGAATTTCACTTTTCTATATAAAGGAACACATATTTCAGTATCAGGGGTCTAATTTCTGCACTGTAGAGCTGAGGAACACGGTTTCTACTAGATCCAAACTGAAGATTCACCTTGGAAACAAGTAGATGGACTTCTTTATAACTACTTGAACCTTGAACCTTGGAAACTGAAGATTCACCTTAGTATTATTCAGTTATCTTTGTTCTTAATGTTTTTTTGTGTGTTGGAAAATACATGATCTGATTTCAAGTGTCAAATGACGCTTGAAACTAAACATAAGATAATTGTTAACACGATATTAGTTTTATAAATATCGTATTACCCTATTTATGAATATAAAAATTTAACGTTTGATCAAACATTCATGAACTCACCTAAAACATTAGGGTTTTGTAATCAAAGAAGAGGTTTCCGAGCCAAGACATTAGTTATAACCATTTTGTTAAATAATTGTAATTCTAAACGAACAATTGTAGTAATCGGCTACGATTATCAAATGGCGAATAAGAAGGATTCGAAAATGACCTAATCATCTTTTAATAACTTATTTTCGATCAATTCAATTGATTTTCTATTGAATCAATATATGTCAATCATATCCCTTTGGTTTTACATCTTCAATACAATAGAATTGTTGAGTCAAAATGGAAACAATCCATCTGGTTATGAACTTTGATTTTATAACATGATATCAATTTAATACACTTACTAAATTATCCATCAATGAGATCAATTACATGGATCAAACAACGACATAATGCTCTATCATATATCATATTCAAAAACTTCTTAAGGTATATATGTTCACATGAATGCAGTGTCAACAACATAAACCTCAACAACCATCGGTTGGTTCTCCCAAGAGGCGGGGTCATGAATCTATAGGAGCAACATGTACATGTAGAGAAAGTCTTAGTTGGTCATAGACACAAATAAAATATACTTAAGCGCACACACAGAGAGAAAAAATTAAAGATAAAAGTAAAAAAAGTGTGATAATTTTTTTTCTTTCATTTCTGTGTATACCCAAATATTTTTAATTTGGGGTTGTGACTATCTAAGAGTTGCCCGCACTCGTAATCATGTTATAAAGAGATATATACCATACGTTGGGCTCATGGATGCTCCAACTATGTGAATTCTGCTCTTCTCCCAGCATAAAACACTCGCGCCCAACTATTTTGCCGAAAATACCCATGCGTTAGTTAAGTCATGCTACGTGACTTAACTAACGCACCTTATAAGTTCAGCGTGACTTAAGTCACGCACCACTGGCCTGTGCGCGAGTTAACTCACGCAGGTTGGCCGGTGTTTAGAACTCAAGAACACAAGTTTTTTTTGACTTTGGTCAGCTTTTCAACATTCAATCTACACGTTTTTTTTACACCATTTACACTTTTTTTTACCACATTTATGGTCTTTATAACTTATACTACCATTCTCACCTATAAATACCCCTCCATACTTTCCTATTTTCTCACACCATATCACTTTCTCTCCCTCCTCACTCTCTCCCTCTATTTCTCTTTTTTTTTTCAATAGTCTCTAATCTCTTTTTACTCCTTTGAGGTATAAAGTGGTCGATTTTGAGGTAAATAGTGGCTAGCCGGCTTGGGAAAAAAGTGATCAACCCTTGGGATAAAATTAAATTTTCTTCTTTTTACCCTAAAAACTTTTTACCGTGGGTAAAAAGAATTTTCTTGGGGTATAAAAAGAACCAAATTTAGATTTAGTCCAAGGGTTGATTATGTCTTTTCCCCAAGAAGGTTGGTCACTATTTACCCCATGATCGATCACTTTTTACCCCAAGAGGGTAAAAGGAAAATAAGTAGATTTAGTTTTTTTCGAATACCTGTATCAATTAATGTATGAATTCTATTAATAAAATGAGATTTCTTTTTATTTTAATGAATAAATTCGACTAAATATTTATTTTAAGTGAATAAATAAATTAGAATAAAGTAAATAAATAATTTAAAATAACGTAAATAAATTAATTAGAATAAAGTAAATAAATAGTTTAGAACAACGTAAATAAATAATTTAGAACAACGTGAACAAATAAATTAGAATAAACTAAATAAAATAATTTGAATATAGTAAATAAATTAAAAAAAATGAGCTAAGTCACTGTGCGTGACTTAACTCACGTTACATGACTTAACTTGCGCAAAGTTTTACACTTGCGTTAGTTAACTAACGCATGGGTAGTTTAGGTATTTCAGCTGGACGCGAGCGAAACTTGCTGGGTAAAGAGCAAAAATTCAACTATGTGTGTTGTTGTCTATGAAGTGTGGATCTTTTTCAACACTCTTTTTAATACGACCATTTTATGTAAGACTTTTTTTTTAAGGAATGTAAGACTATTTTTAAAATATGAAACATACATTAATTTCATTTATAAGAAATTGAATAATAAAAAAATGTTAAAAAAGAGTGTTCATACCGTTACTCGTGTCAACCTAATCCCCATCGATGTCCCTTTCCATTTTCATACATTGAAGTTCATATGGAGAGTGAACTTGTGGGGGAAGTGAAACTCTAACTTCATGACACAACCCCATAATCAATCCCATAAATGCCAAAAGTCTGAGTCTTCACGATAACAATTTTCGTTCTATATTCTTATAAAAGAATTTGTCAACTTTTTGTTCCAATTTTTTTTTATCAATAAATACATTTGATCATCATATTCCCAAATTCCATCGTAGTCTAGTTTGCATAGCTCAAAAAAAAAATATCAATATAAAGTTTTTAAGGCCTTGGGGTTTAGTTTAGTTTTCTTCTTAAAACCACATTCAAGCAATTGCTTTTAAGGGTGCGTTTGATTTGTTAAAAGATACGTATTAGATAGAATAACACAAGACGAAACAAAATATCGAAAGGTAGAACAACACTAAGCAAACTTGTATGGTATTGAATATTTTTTTGTCCTTTAATCGACAAAAAACTATTTTGGTTTTTTAGACAATATGGTTTTGGGACAAAAATCTATGTTGTGTTTTAAGAGACAATCAGTTTTTGTTGTCTAGTAAGTATAACTGAAATTTTGAAGAAAAAGAAAAGTATAACTGAAATTCTCTTAGTTAGTATAACTGAATTTGGCATCCAATTATTTAATGTCATATTATGTTTTTATTTTAAAATAAATTGATATTTTGAATTAATTTTGCATATAGATTTCATCTAACTAACAAAACTCTAGGGTATCAAACTAGTTTTAATTTTTTTTATTGATGTTTTTATGTTTATATCAAAGACAAAAAAGCGAAAAAACATTATTTTATTTCAAATTTTTCCTTGTACTAAATTAGTTTAATATAGACCAAACTCACTTGATCAATGGGAACTTTGTTCTTAATAAATAACAATTTTAACAAGTCCTCATTGTGACCGAATCCAATTAACTTGTGGATATGGTTTACCAAAATGCTTGTCTAGTAAGATTACCATATTTCCCCGCAAATTACAATGGCACATGATTAATCTTTTATTTTGATCAAGCCTTCCCTTCTTAGTAGTCAATAATTACGCACAATTATTCCCACACAAGCCCACTTACTTGTCATGATATAATGAATGTCGATTGTGTGACACTAACTTTAAACTACTTAAGAATTTATCTTTATAATTTTCATTAAAAATAACATTACCTGCAAAATTTAAAAAGACATTGATTTTAAGACATTAATTTTCATTAATAATTTAGAGTTGGATCAGTGAAAGTAAAACCAGGTATGATGCACACTATTATTAATATATCCATTGCTTATATAGATTTTCACTTGCTTTATATCAAATGTACACTAACTAGTTGCTACCTCCACTTCAAGTGTCAATTATATATCGACTTATCGTTTATAATCGTGGTAATAGCACAAATAACAAAATATTTTTCCAAATGGCGCACTTTGGCTAGGTTGGAGTATTGTGGTGCTTGATGCCTATCTGCAATGCGCATGCAATAATTCCACCATAACATTTTTTAAATTTTAATTTTATATGCTTAAAAAATATATATGTTAATATTGATGAAAAAATTACAAAATCAAACGGGGCTAAGGAGGGAGAGGAAATGATGACTTTGAAGGGTGGAAAATTTATAGAAAAATGAAGGAATTTTTCGCATTTTCTGAAAGAACAATTTTTTAGACAATAATAAACAAATGTTTATGATTAATATATTTGTTTATTTTAAGAATATTATAACATATAATGAATTTAAAAAATTCATATAAACCTTCAAAATTCTCCTCTAATATAATTTTTGAGTTCCCCAAATGAGAGAGATTTTATAACATGAATAAGAAATTAACTTCCAAAACCCCTTACTTTCAATGTTTTCTATTTCTTCCACTATTTTCTTATCTTTTCCAAAATCCTCCCACTCCTTCCCTCCAAACTCCCAAACAAAGCCTTAATGACAAATATTTGTGGTTAGATATTAAATTCAATTTTTTTTTCATTTGAGTTTGAACTCAAAATCACTAATTCCTTATATCTTAACCCAAACCAATTAGCTACCCAAACTCCCCAAAATCTTATTGATTGTATCTAATCAAAATAATTAATGGATAAAATGAGGTTAATTGGCTAGTAAATTTTCCCAATAGTTAGCTTCTCTATAAACACACGAATAGTATTGTCGTGAAAAAAACATGAATATCATGTGTTCTTTGAGCTATGCTATTTGTTACGGACACAACATACTATGGGCAAATTGATAAGAATAAAAGTGGAATTTCACGGAATACATGGATTATGATTATTGTTATTCTTGCATTTCTTGGCTTTACGTTTCCTAACAACTAGAATTACCCGTGTTCTTGATGCATAGTTCAAAACCTTAATGCATTTTTTTTTACAATATAATTGTTACAGAAAAAAACTATGTTGCTTTTATCACCAAATAATTTTTTGGTTAAAACAAGATAATTAACAAATTGTCGAACTAAACATCATACTTAATAACAAATCTTCAACATAAAACAAACCCTAAAATAAATTTAAAAGGATAAAAAAATGTCCATAAAAAGAAAGAAAAACATGTTAAGCGGGACAACCCGTCCCATTTTATTAACGAGTTAAGTGAGGCGAGCCAACTATAAAAAAACAAGTTTAAAACTTCGACTCAACCCACAAAAAATAACAGGCTAAATGAACCGATCTAACGGATTGGACCAGTTTTTCCACCTTACCTAGAGCTGAGCTCAATTTGAATAACAAGAACCAACGAAACGACGCTGTTGTAAAAACTTTAACAAATCTACCATTAAAATTTTGTTTAATTGCTTTTTTTTTAGAGGATTGTTTAATTTTGTTTATCTTTTCCCTAATTTTAAAAAAAAATTAAAAAATTGTTCATAAGGTGTTAGCTCAGTGATGACTTTGTAATCTCGGACAAGACAATTATAACACAATCATAAATGTTACTATTATTAATAATAATTTTTTCTAGTCCAGTTTTATATTTATTTAAAGTTTTTTCAATTTACAATAACCAATATGATAAAATGTGATTAAACTCAAGTGTAAAATTTGTTTTCGCTGAGTGATAACATTTTAGTGGTTTATGATATAACTTTGCGATACATATCTTACCATAAATCATATAACCCAATGCTGACACAATAAAGCACCACTTACCTTATTATTTACTTTAATTAGTCCAATGGCTTTTTATATAAATGTGTGAGGGCGGGAGGTAACAAGTATACTCATCTTCATCAAAGCTAGCTAAGTTCAATTTGAGAGAATACTAATCATGAAAGGAAATCCAAGTTTATTGCTATTATTTGCATTTCACTTCCTTTTTCTTGGAGAGTCAATATCATCCTCAACTACTCAATTGGGAAATAACAATCAAGTTTATATTGTATACATGGGAGCCGCGAATTCAACAAATGGTTCCATTCGCAAAGATCATGCCCATGTTTTAAACAGTGTGTTAAGAAGGTAATTATATATATCATGATATTCAATTAGCTAGTGTTTTTAAATGAGATTAATTATTGATGATGTGAATTGTTTAGGAATGAAAAAGCTCTAGTACACAACTATAAACATGGATTCTCAGGCTTTGCAGCTCGTTTATCGAAAAATGAAGCAACCTCAATTGCTCAACAACCTGGAGTTGTATCTGTGTTTCAAGATCCCATTCTGAAGCTTCACACAACTCATTCTTGGGATTTCCTCAAGTTACAAACTCATGTCAAAATTGACAGCACGCTCTCCAATTCTTCTTCATCGTCGGACATCGTAATCGGCATGTTAGACTCAGGTTTGTTATTTTTTAGGTATTGATATAGAAGGAGTACATATATATGCATGTAATGTTGGTGAAATAAAAATTAAATGATATCCAAAGCTGTTTTTTCATTTTAATAATTGATTATTCAGGTATATGGCCAGAGGCGACAAGTTTTTCGGATAATGGAATGGATCCTATTCCACCTGGTTGGAAAGGCACCTGCATGACATCAAATGACTTCAACTCATCTAATTGTAATAGGTAGATAGAAAAGCTCCAACCAAACAAAGATCCAACACTTAACTGATTGAGCTTAATAAATTAAGGCCCTCTTAATTTCACTGAGAATCTCAGTATTAAAAAAATGTTCCAATATATATGCAAATTTAATTCATACCAATTAAATTGATTTTATATTTTTATTTTCAGGTCCAAACTGTACTAAACTAAACAAATTTGGCTTTATTAATTCGGGTATCGTTTAATCGATCATTTGGGACTTGTGTTTTGGTTTTATTTTACTTTACTTCATTCTTGATAAAAAATAAAATAAAAAAAAACTATATTAGTAGTATTATCTTGAAAAATATATTTTACATATGCATTTTTTAAACATTATACATTACTAGCATAAAAAATCTAGAACGTTTGGAAAAACTTAATGTAATTCTTTGTAGTTTGTAAAATAAGCATTTAGTTTTTAAAAGTATCAACCCGATTAAACCTAACAAAGGTATCATGTTCAACATGGATTCGGTTTGGTATAGATTTTGTAACAAGATATTGCAAAATACAAATCAAAAGAAGCCGAAAGTTTTAATTGTTTAGAATTTCCTAAAAGAAAACAAATGAAACTTATCTTGTAACCAAAAATAAAATCAAACTTATCTATGTTTACTTTTGTTTTTGGGGCCATTAGAGTAGCATTGCCATAATTTTATTTTATATTTTTCAATTTTAGGAAGATAATAGGAGCAAGGTATTACCCTAATCTTGATGGGGATGATCATGTGGCGGCCACAACAAGGGATACAGTTGGGCATGGAACCCACACAGCGTCGACAGCGGCGGGGAATGCCGTGAATGGTGCATCATACTATGGTCTCGCGGAAGGGACAGCTAAAGGTGGTTCCCCTGAATCGAGGTTGGCGATCTACAAAGTGTGCAGCAATATTGGTTGTTCTGGCTCTGCCATACTTGCAGCGTTTGACGATGCAATTTCTGATGGAGTTGATGTCCTTTCGCTCTCCCTTGGTAGGGGTCCGAGTTCCCAACCTGACTTGAAAACCGACGTGATTGCAATTGGAGCGTTCCATGCCGTGGAGCACGGCATCGTGGTGGTTTGCTCTGCTGGGAATTCTGGTCCGGGGCTAAGTACTGTTGTTAATGATGCACCTTGGATATTAACGGTGGCTGCCACCACTATTGACCGTGACTTTCAGTCCAACGTTGTCTTGGGTAATAACAAAGTTATCAAGGTACACTTTATGCGCTCGCTTCGCAATGGTAGATTAATGCCTAAAAATTCGTCTTTAAAGTGAATATGTGAAGAGTTTGTGATTTAAACTCTAACCCCTGATATATATA